>Ga0209489_102497_pt1 | contig 37431 bp, 37 predicted proteins | sample SiratrowhiteBW_FD_187527 | JGI IMG/M metagenome (GOLD analysis project Ga0209489, IMG submission 187527) | Root nodule microbial communities of legume samples collected from California, USA - Siratro white BW (SPAdes) (version 2) | ecosystem: Host-associated > Plants > Roots > Nodule | place... | reverse complement strand
ATATATATATATATATATATATATATATATATATATATATATATTTTATTTTATAATAAGAAACATATCATCAAGGACTTTGATTTTTGTTAATATATTTTTAAAAATATTTAATAAAAGGTTTAAAAACATTTTAATTAATTATCATTTAAAGTAATCCACTAGTTTCAAGTAGTTACAAAATATAATTGCACAAATAATTGATTATCCTTCTTATAATTAATTATTTAATATTTTATCTTGTAAAATTAATTGATTAAAAGAGAAATAATAAATTAGATTTTGATTGTTGCAGGATTGTTTCCATAATCGATTTGGAACAAAATAGTTATGGACTGTAAGTAATTTGCTTCTAAAATGTGCTTTATAAATAATTTTCAATCTTCTCTAGCAAAAATATTAATTTCTTTCTGTAATATTTATTTATTATCAAGAAATGTTTCAAGAATATATAACAACTCTTATTTCATATATTTCTTTTAAGAAACACAACCATCAAAGTTAAATGTTTGTAATTTTGAATTTTTACTGATTTTGAATACTTATCACATATGTATCTTTTTTATTTTCATGTGTGGTTTTTTGTTACAACTTGTAAGATATTTTTGATGTATTAGGCTTCTACATTTAGTTAATATTTTTTTAGGGTTGTTCAAGATGTTTTTGGTGTATGGTGTTGAACAAGGTTTTGGGTAGAGGACGACCAACAAGTTTATTCAGTTAAATCTGGATACATGGTGTTGAACAAAGATGACCGAATGCAAACTTCTAAAGTTTTTAAGCTGTTATGGAATATAAAGATAGCTCCATCGACGTTGGTGCATGCATGTACTATTAGATAGACCCCAACTAGGATAACTTAGTTAAAAAAGACATACAACTAACAAATATGTTGGGTCCATTGTGTCAAGAAGGTGAAGAAACTAGTAAACATTTGTTTGGAACTTGTAAGGTGACACAAAAAGTTTGGGACCAGTGTGACAGGTGGGTCGAAAATATAATAGTTAGACATGAATATACTATAATTCACTTTCTGAGTTTCTTTATAATAGGCCTCCAACAATGTGCAAATAATGCATGGAAAGGGATGTGGGTGGCAATTGTGTTGAAAATATGAAATCACAGGAATAAGGTGGTTTTTAACATAGGGGCAGTAGATGCTATAAATTTTTTTTAACTTAGCACAGCTTAAGGGATGGTTATGGATTAAGCATAAGTTATCGAGAATCACATTATCATACTCTAATTGACACTTCTCACCTATAAAGTGTTTAGAATCTTTGACTTAGTTCATTTATTTGGAGTAAGAGGAGCTAGGTGGTGACTTTTATGGACGTAGGAGGGAGGGGGAGCACCAACAAGAATTAGTATAGCAGGTTTGGTGTTTGTTTGTTTTGCAGGTATAGATAAAGGGGATCATAGTCAAGATCAGACAATGAAACGATTATAGGAGTTGAACGATTTTTGGAATCACTATAGGACATACATTATGTAGCTTCACAAAGACCTCTCATCTGTGCAGGTTTGACCCACTACTAAGGCCCTCGACTTTGTTGGTGCTCAATTTCGTGTCTACATTATTAGTTAATCATAGTGTAATCTTACTGTACTACTTGGTTGAGTTTATAGTATAATGCTATATGCTAACTTTCACCCTTTACCTAGCCTAGTCACATATAGGCACTGTATAAAGGTTTGAGCATCTCTAAAATGCTCTTTTTAATTTAATTTATTTTTGGCTGTTAAAGAGAAAATAAGTGTTACAATATGATATTTAAGAATAATGGAAACATTCTCTAAAAGGTTAACTGTATTGATATTGGATATAGAATTAAGTTGATTAACTAGTCTAAAATATATTTGGACATTTGTATAACAATATCTTTTATATTCTTTTTAATATATTATGTTACAGAAGAATCTCACCTTTTGAATTGTTTGTTTTAGAAAACAAATTCAAGATCTTTTAATTGATAAAGAAAGTTTAAAACTACCAATTCACCACATCACAATATTATACATCCTTATTTTATTTATGCATACTTTGTCTTGTCTTCAAATAAAATTCATTTGGTGCTCTTATATATTGTCTTGACTCATGTTTAAACTTCTTTGTTATTGTTATGTAGTGTTGTGCATCTTACTTAAACTTCATTTAATGCTCTTATATGCAACATAGTTTAGACTTCACATGGTGCTTTTATTATCGAAACTATAAGTGTGTTAGGAAAGACTTTCATATTTATACTTGCTTTTAATAGTACGAAATCTAGTTTATATGTTAGCAAGATACTTCAAAAGTAGGGATGTCATATTAGATGAAACACAAATGACAATGATATATTGAAATATGGAAAATAACAGTGAGAAAACTCAATTTGAGGTAGAGTCTCCTTACTTCAATATGGATTGTGTAGAGGGGTTTGACGATGCATCACATAATGAGTGTAAACCATCAAAATCTCACATTAGAAGACTAGAATGTGTCAACTTATATTCCAGCTATTAGCCTGTGATTAGGAGATAAATCAATTAGACTTACACAAAAACTTAAGTTTTGATTTTATTTGTTATGCTTTTAGTGTAGTTGGAGAGATATATGATATAAAATGAAGAAACTTTAAGGAGACATATAAGAGTGTAGAAAATCAACAATGGTAGTAGGTAATGGATGAAGGACTTGAATCTTTGAAGAAGAGTCACATGTGGAAACTTATAAATATACTTAAAAATAAAAAAATGTGGTTGGGTCGAAGCGAGAATTCAAGCAAGGAATACTAGGTGTAAAAAAAGAAAGATTTAAGGCGAGACTAATAGCAAAAAGTTCTACACATTGGACGAGATTTATTATAATGATATTTGGTCACCTGTGGTAAAACACTATTTGATAAAGATTTTGATTTGAAATATTATTTAGTACAATATAAAGTTATAACTATTGAACATCAAAATAACGTTCTTATATGATGACTTAGTGGAGACCATCTACGTGGTTGGTTGAAAACGAAGAAAAAAAGTTTCTCTTGAAAGAACAAAGTTTGTGCTAGTAGTATAAGAAATTTAAGAATTTTTTCAGAAGGATGTACTTTCTTGGGTGTAGTTATGATCTACATTTTAAAATGATAAGAAATGTGTTTGTTATTCTTGCTCTTGTGTATAGATGGATATCCTTATAGCCTACCATTATAAAGTTAAAATTAGAAGGCTCAAAGAAAAATTAAGTTATGAATTTGAATGAAAGATCTTGGTTTTGCAAGGAAAATACTTAAGATGAATATATAAAGGGATCAGACAAAATGGCGAGTTACGAAGCTCTCCCAAGCTTCTAGTTCTAAAGAAGAAAATAAAAGTATTCCATATAATACTAGAGTAAGAAATATCATGTATGGAATGGTTTGAAATAGATCATATTTTGTTCATGTTGTTAGTATAGTTGTAAATTTATGGTAGATCCTAGACGAACACATTGGGAGATTTTGAAGTGAGTGTTGAAACATTTAAATGAAATGATATCATTTGGTTTAATGCATAGATTATGCAAAAAATGTGGATATGAGAAAGTCTATTTTTAAGTATTTGTTCACATTGTTAGGGACTAATATTTGTTGGAAGACAAATTTACAATTTGTGGTGGATTTATCTACTACTTAGGCATGTTATATCACACTCACAAAAGGGGTAAATGAGCCTTGATGGTTAAATGAGATTATGTTAGAGTTATGGAGAAATATGACCTAAAAATGCCATGGGAAAAATTCAATGAATACAAAGTTGCTTTGACATAATTGGAAAACAGAAAGAAGATTTTGAGATATGTCAGGAACATAAAGAACATTATTTAAGTGAATCAGGGAGGAGGAAGTGGGAAGAGAAGTTGAACCACTATGATTCATGGTGAGTCCTTTACCATTCACAACTACAAGTTTATCATTACCAATATAATCATGGGCTAAAGTGAGATTGGCAAGATCCCTAGTAACATGGTGAGATGAGCCATAATCCAAAAGCCAAAATGGTTCGGAGCCAGAATCCTTGTTAACTGTATTTGCTTGACGACAAGAATGATTAGAAGGATAACCATGTAATTTGTAACAAGTCTTAGCAGTGTGAGCACGACTATCACAATATTGACAAATAAGGTGAGACCCAAAGGAAGAGTTACATGAATGAAAACTAGAAGGGTTGCCCCAAGCAGGAGACGCTCCACTAGGGGATGCCATTGAACGTTTGTAGCGACCATGAGAGAAAGATGAACGAGAAACATGGTTGGTAGTAACAGGGAAGGACGATTGTTGTCGCTTCTCCCATTGAAGGAAAATTTCATAGTCATCAAGTTTGTCAAAAAGTTCATCAAACAGCAGCGGAGTGTCAAGAGTATGGATTGATGCATAAAACTTATGATAAGCAGGCCCAAAACCATTTAGGACCAGAATGACAAGATCAAGATCATCAACAAAATGACCAAAAAATGTAAGCTTATCAGCTACAGAGTGAATAAAGCACAAATATTCTAGTCACCTTTAGTGATGGAGGAAATGCGCTCTTTAAGAGACATGATTCGAGTGCGAGAACGATTGGTATAAACCTTGGTCAGTCTCAACATTGCATCAGTGAAGGAGGTAGAAAGGACATCCCAACCTGCGCCTCAGGACCAGAAGAACCAAAGAGAGCCAGAAGCACATAATTATCCTGATGCTTCTAGGCAAGAAAAAGCAGGATTTTCAACAGGTGTGTCACCAATTCCAATTGTTGTGGGAGGACATGGAAGGGTGCCAGAAACATAGTCGAGTACATTATTTGCAGTCAACAATAGAGTAACTTGCTTGTACTAGGTGGGATAATTTGAGGAATATAGTTTAATGATAGTTGAGTTGCTGTGACAAGTTCCACAATAGAGTAAGCAGAAGAAGTAGTGATGACCATTGATAAGATCGAAAATGGCTAATTAACCTTGTAGCTCCGAAACCATATAGAGAAATATGATTTTTATATATTGAGAACATATATCGTACAAAGTATATATATATATATATATATATATATATATATATATATGAATTACATAAAAGATTTTTTTTTTAATAATTGTAACGGAAAGATATGTGCAGGATGACAAATAACTAAGGGATAACATAAGCTATAATTAAGAGATACCATAAGCTATAACTAAGGGATAACATAAGCTATAATTAAAGGTGTGTTATGATGCATGCATATGATCTGTGACTGATTGTTTCTGATGAATGGAGAGAGAGTCTACAAGAGCTTGGTATTTGTATAAGACTATGTATTTTGTTGGAGATCTCATATCGACTAGTGATAAAGTCAACTCATATTATATAAGTGGGTGTAAACCTCACTTTACAAATTGATTTTTTAAAATTGAGTTGGGTTTAAAGTTCACTTCTTAAGATGATATCAGAGCCTATCACAATGAGATTTGATGGACTTATCGTGTCACCCTCTACTAAGTCACCATCAGACCACCCATAAATATCCAATTCCATGCATAACATATATCTCGATGTAAGGGATGTATGTTGAAGATCTCACATTGACTAGAGATAAAGTCAATTCATATTATAAATAGATGCAAATCTTACCTTACAAACTGATTTTGTAAAGTTGAGTTAAACTTTAAATATACTTCTTAATATATCTATTTAGAGTAAGAATCAATTCATACATTAGTTAATTATAAAATCTACAAGAGGACTAAACACATTAGAGATGTTTGTGAGGTAAAATGAATAACATTCCAAATGATAATGTACACTTGAATGAGATTTTAGCTGGAATACAAAGCACAACTTTTAGCTAGAATGAAGAAGATAAATCACAATTGAGGAGGCAATCCTTTACAACAACATTTAAATAGATGATAGCGTGGAAATCATTACATTAATGCTTCTGTATAAATCAAGAAGGATACTGGAGAATAGAATTTGAATGATGAACATATCACAAAACCTTCGCTTGCCGCATTATAGAGAGGAGTACGTTGAAGGTTCAAATCACACTACATCCGTATCACTCAACCATAAAACATTTCCGAGCAAGAACAAAAGTTATCTTTTCAAAGGTTATATACCGATGCTGATTTGTTGTATTTTATTAGAACATCTGGTTGGCATATCTTTTGTGTGCTTGTTAGATTATTTCACAGGTTTTGAATTGGCTATCCATTAAGAGTAGATATTCTGCTAAACTCTTTTGGATGTAAAGGGCTTTGTTGAAGTAGGGGTAGGATATTTTTTTTAGAGGATTGAAGCACTGGTTAATTAAATATTTTCAATTTATATATTTTTTTTGTTGATAAAAAGAAAATGTAAACTGGAAATGAATAAGATTATTTATCTTAAACTCTTGAAGCACATGACTAATATTCTCTTTTTCTTTGCTTCATTTTGTTTTGAGTTTGTCTTAGCCCTCCATGACTGCTGTAACGCAGGATGATGTGAGTGTGTAATCAACTTCTTCGGTATCTAAAATATATACGAATGGGGGATTGGTGGGTATACCTTAAGGCTGCGTCCAATCAACCTTATAGCGGGAATTGTTTTTTACTAGACTCGTACACATGGGAGGAGACAGGTAAGATATACTTTACTTTGGAGTTATAAGAATTTTTTTTTAAAAACCAGGTATGAACAGAATCGAAAGTGAATAAAATAAATATATAGATTATGAAAATAGATTTTACTTCTTTCAACAAAGTTTTTATTTATTTTTTCATATATATATGGTCATAGAATCAAACTCTTATCAACATGTTAACGAAACCAATTATCTACTACTAGTGTTGACTTTATTCATGTTTGAAACTATAAGATACTACTTAATAAAGTGAGATGCTAAGCCTAGTGGACTTTATTTACACTCCCAAAACCTAACGGAAGTTTTTGTATAGCGTAATCTATTAGAAATTGATTTCTATACGTATGATCCTTAAATACATGAAGAAAGAGAATGTAAATTTCATTTTGTACGTGATTGATTGTGTTATAGTCTCGAATCCATGTTTTGGAATATGAAAATTAAATTATTAAAAAGTATTTTCAACTTGAATGTAAATCACGAATTCACGAAACCAAACGTGCAACATTTTAATGACCAAGGATTTTGTTTTCCCATTTTTTTTTTTCTTGATCTCTAAATCTTACGAATGATTTTATGTAGCTAGGAAAAGAACATGTTTATCAAAATAAGGAAGAAGAAATAAATTAAAAAAATGGATGATATCAAGGTATAAACCAAATGATTTCATACAAAATGCCATGAGTTAGGTAAGGGCACCATATGCATGTATAGATCCATACGTGCATTCACCTGTTACTTCACTTTGCTTATAATATTCATTTAGTATTTATTTTTCATCTTATTTTTGATGCACCTACATTCTTATTTGGTGACATATGCATTAATCAATAATTTTCATATGCAAAACATGATAAACAGCAAAGATCTTATGTCAAGTTCAAACATCAGACAGAGGTACAAGTGGCCGCCGTTGAATGAACAAATTATTAATTTACTAAGCACCTTACTTTAAAACAACATCTAAACAACGATTAGAGCATAGATAATATTTAAATAAGAAAGAAAACCAAACAATGAAGAAACCAGTGCTCCGTCAATAGTTTGGGAGGGAATTAATAAAATAAAAACCAAACTTCAAACCCCATCAAACTCAAACCGTCCAATCTTGTTCCGAAAGCTCAAACCCATCAAACAAAAAACTGCAAAACCAGCTAGATAAAAGTAATGAAAGAAAGTTTTTGCTAAACTTGTGTGCTATATGCAGGTGTTGGTTCACACGTAGCTTTCAAGGTCATACGTGTGAGTTTGAGTTGAAAATTTCCTGGCTTTGCGTGAAGAATTGGACTCTGATCCAAAACCACTTTCTCAACGTCATCATTTTTCTCCAACCCTTTTTTATACCCTAGGAATTGATCATGTTCTCCACTCATCACATTCATCACATTTGAGACACTCCAAAAGGCAAACCAAAACCCAAAAACCCTTTACTTTCTCTTCTCTCAATCTCATCAGCACACATACAAAATGGAGGGTCTGATTCCTTTCGTGTACAAGGCCATAATGCAATACAAGAGTGGCAAAGAGGGTCCTATAGGATCATGGATTTGTGAGTCTCCTTCTTACTCATACATGAGACTTCCTGGTGACTCAGGAAGGTTTCCAATTCAAGCACCACCTTCATTCTCTGCACCTTCACCCTCTTCCAACAACCCTACTTCTTCTGCCACCCAAATCATTGTTTCTTCTGGGGTTCAGTCCCCACATCAGTGTTTGACACATCGTCGAATTGCAGCATGAACATGCATGAACAACAACATGACTACGGAGCCAATTGGTTGGTGCCTGAAGAAGAAAAAGCTGAAGAAGAAAAAGGTCTCTTTAGATGGTTGATTCAAGAGTTCAAGTTTGTGGTTTCAAGTGTTGGAATCTTGTTTTAGTTTCCATTTTGGATGAGCGTGTGGAGAACAACCAAAAGGGTCTCTTCATACGCTTGGTGCATGGTGGTATTATGTAATTAAATTGTAGATATGGGTTTCTGATGCTTAAGAATTTGTTCTTGTTTTCTGGCCAAATGGCCACTTCAACTATGAGTTTCTAGACAAAATAATAACCATAATGTAATGGGTTTTCATTAACTAGCCTGCAATTGTTTACTGCTCATTCGATGTTCTGATTTCTGCTTTCACCTTTTCTTTTTCTAGGCGTTTGAAGTTAGGTTATGTTTAGATTATTTACTTTATAAGTTATAGAAGAAAATAAAAACGATAAAATAATATTTTTTATAAACAAAAACTAACTTGTATGATTCTTTCAAATCTCACCATGTTTTGTAAGAATCAAGTTTGTAACAAAATTTCTTAGAAAATGTGAGGATAACTAACAGAAAACACTTACAATATCATTTCTCACCTTCAAAATCAAGTTTGACATGTATTTCAATTTAATAAATACTCCAACAATAAAATGATAGAGATAACTGAAAAACATAAATTAAAATTTGTAAAAAAAAATATTAGTTACTTAAAATAAAAATTGGTTATATATTAATAAAACAAAACTTATTTAACTCTGATTTTTTTTTCTCCACTGTTATGAAAAATTATCTAAACATATTATTTCGAGAGGCTGTAATAACCAAAATTTCTGATTTTATATCGTGATGAATTTAAGAAGAAATAGCCAGTAACTAGAAGAATTAAACTATTCTTGGTTGTAATCAGTAAAAGAAGGCTGTGGTTGGTTTCTTTTGGCTCATTTGGTCAATCTTTCCATCATTATCGTCCAACAATATATTAATTAAAAATTTGTTTTAACTAATAGCACAACGTTTTGTGTGTTGAGGGCGGCTACAGCTACAGAAGAAATGTCATCTCATCACCAACTTCGTTTCCACAACCTAATCCAAACTTTCGCAATTGAAAATTTTCACAATCTTCTTCTTTTATTATAATAATAAATAATAATAATTAACTTTCCATCTTTATCTCTCCACCTCAAAATGGAATCAAAAGCATCACCAAGTGATGCATTGTAGAAAATTGGATCCTTTTCCTGAACAAACACACTATAATTCCTCAATCAATCCATCGTGTTCATTTTGAAATTCTTATTGAAATATAATCTTTGCTGGGAGATGTAAGTATCTAAGAATTGGCACTTCGGGTACTTTTTCTTGCTATTCTGCCCCGAATATGGTGGGTTCTTTCTTTTACTTAGATGTTTACAAAATTATTAACTCCAACCATTAGAAAGTTTAAAAAGTAAAAAGGAAAATTGAATTGCTCCAAATTGAACTGATCTAGTAAATAAATGACACAATAAAACCATCAAACAAAATTTGATCACTTTATCATATTATTATATTACACTAATGCATATATAAATTAAGTATTTAAATTTTGTATATATTAGTACGAAAAGTTTTTATTGTTAATTAATTAAAAATTACTTTAAAATAATTATAAGTATTGAAAAAACTTATAGTACATAACATGAAAATATACCTTTTATAAATTTAAGTTATATTCTTAAAGTAAACTTTAGTGAAACTAGGTTTAGAATCCTTAGATAATGCCTCAGATTTGAGTATGTAAATGAAAAAAAAACACACACACACTTGTGATAAGCTGGTTTAGTAAAGAAGTATCTTTAAAAAACCCTAGTTTTATTAACTTAAATAATCATAACTATAAATTATAAATATGTCACAATTAATATCTTGTAACAATGTACTCTTGTCACTGCTATGCCTGTGACAATAATTTTATATGTTAAGCTGGTTTAGTAAAGAAGTATCTTTAAAAAAACCTAGTTTTATTAACATAAATAATCATAACTATAAATTATAAATATGTCACAATTAATATCTTGTGACAATGTACTCTTGTCACTGCTATGCCTGTGACAATAATTTTATATGTTACTAAAATTAAGTTTTATTATGACAAATAAAATTATTATTAATAAATTTATGTAATAGTGATAATAATAAAATACTATAAATATAAAGACAACAATGATAAAATGTTATAAATATATAAAATAATGATAAATTAGTTATTATTATTATTATTAATTTATTATAATTAATAATATTTTATTGTCAAAATTTATATGATTATTAGTTATTAATTGTTTTTAATTATTAATATTTTATCATCCTTGTTAGAAATTATGATAGTTTGCAATAAATATCATGTCATAATTGATAGACAAATCATATTTAAAATTTTAAAATTAATTAAAATGAATAAACATAAAATATAAATATAAAATATTTATTACGTTTAAAAATACAAGAACAACTAAAGTATACAACAAGAACTTCAAACATAAATATATCAAATCAAACTTAATTCTAATTGTTTTTTTTATGGCGAAAATAAAATGAATTAATTTAGATATTTCAAGGATGTCTTAACCCTTATACACAAAGAACAAATACAAGTTCACCATTGAACCACATAAAGGGATGAGATGCAAAGCAATCTCACAACCACAAATGTGCCGCATACCTATAATAGACCTACAACAACAATAACCTATCTCCATCACAATACAAAATGACACTACAAAAAGGCTAATATGTACTAAATCTTCGAATAGAAATTGACCTTACAAGTGTTCTTACTCTTAACAATAATAAACAGTGTCACCAATCAATCACTTATACAATGTTCAGTCGTGATAGTAGTGTTCTAACTCATGGTTTGGCTGTTGTTAATCTCTGCACCTGACTTCAAGTAGCGACTTTCACCACGATTACCTTGGTCAAATGATTGTCATTTCAAGACTTGTCCGGTAGAAGAAACACACTTCGTCGGAGTCCTGTGTTCCCTTTCTACATCGTCTTATCCATAACACTTACTTGCGAAAGAAGAACAACCTACCTCATCTGCCTACAATTCCTACAATCACCTCTCAAAAAAAACCTACATTACGATGACACCTGAATCATATAAAAGGTATTATGTTCCCTACCCCCACTCTCAGATACAACTAAGACTTTGGTCAGAATCCACTACTAATGGTAACTACATATAGGATATGGTTTTTAGGCAATATAACGAACACAAGTACCAATCAGAGTAAGAAAAGTTTACATTAGCCACTTTCTGTTTTATCCAAGACCAACCTTTGAGCTAGGCTAAGCAAAGAATTTCCTCAACATCTACTACCCCATTTTTAAACACAACCTTACTTCTATGATTCAAAATTTCCCAAATGAGTGTCACCCACGTCCCTTCCCAGACCTGATTATTCAAACCCATCAAATGGAAGTTTAAAAAATAACAAGAAATGGTTAGATGACCCATATTATCTTCGAAGATTTTGATCCTAAAAAATAATTAAAATAAATCACTAATATGAATAAAAATATTAATAATATTTTAAAGATGTAAAGATATAGAAATATTAATAAAAAAATTTAAATAATAATACAAATTTCTTTGTTTAATGATTTGAAGTGTTAAACGATAAACTTCCTAAAGTAGCCATTTGATGTCTCATCTCCCTTTCAATATCTTGCTTCATTTGGTCATGTTGAGTTTTCATAGCAAGTTGGTGATTTTCGATTAGTTGATGTTGAGATTGCAATTCAATTTGAAGTTAAATGTTAGTCTCTTCTTGCTTTTGAATAATGTTGGTTAAATTTTGCCAGTGGGACTGTGCTTTTGAAATTTCTTCTTGATACATTTCACCCACATTTTCCAAACTGTCCTGTACAATATTAATACAAAATAATACGACACATATCAACGTATGAAAAATATAGTAAAATAACTTTTGATATCTCTATATATATTTCCACATGTCACCTTATTCACACCTTTCAACTCCATAATCCAAATTTCCACACTCAAAAATTGTAAAAAGTTAATGAAATAAAAATATAACTTTTAAATCTATTAAAATAGAAGTGGAAGTAATTTTTTTACTTACCATAATTTGTTTCTTATTGGGATTATACCAAGTTCCATCATATCTCATTCGTGTGACCTTCCATACTTCCATTGTATTTGGCCATTCATAGCTTTTTATTTCCACTTTTTTTTAAAAAAAAAAGATAAATTATTACATGAGGAAGATGCTAATGTGATGATAGATGAAAAAATGAGTAGTAGGACCTGATGATAGAAAATTACAGAATAAATGTTCTGAACAATGAATTTAGCCATCATGTTAAAATATTGAGAGTCATAATCCAATAGAAGAATCACATACCTGAATCCATGGATGAAAATGAAACACACGATAGGGTTATGATCTTCCTCAACCAAAATCTTCCTTATTCCTCTTGCTGGACTTTAGAGTGACTCTTTTGATGGGGTAAGAAACCACAAAGTTTGTGATTTTGGTGTATTGGGGACCAACCCTTTACCTCCCTATTATTACTATAACCTCTCAGAAAAAATGATTCCCATTAAACCAAATACTCTGAGAAATTAAGGAGGTCATTAAAACTCTATTAAATGTCTCATTAAAACCATCCTAATGACGAACGATTTCGAATGTTAAGGAAATCAACAACTAATATGATTATATAAATAAATATATAGTCCACAATTAGATTAAGGAAATATAATTTCTTAACAATCTCCCACTTGGGCTATATATATTGTCCTAAAATAATCATATCACAAAATAAACCAAAAGTGCACATACCGAATGCTATTTATCCTTAACTACTTAAACAATCTGGTCCATCTCATATGCCAATAATCGAATTACCGCGACTTTCATCACATTAAATTCGCAACTGAACCACGATGATTACCATACAGATATACTCAACGACATAGATCAAGTCTTAATGAGCAACATGAAAATCACATCTCATGCATGTTTATTTCCAACTGGTCCTACTTTAAAATCTTCATTAAGATTTATCCAAAATTTGCAATATTAACATTGCAAACAACATAATGTAAATCATCAACCTTTATTCTGCAGAAAATTAAATAATATAATGTCTGACATAAAATATATAAAGTATACCAAATAACCCCACTAAACCATGTTATCATCAACAATGGTACCTATATGAGCAATATGCTCATGAAAGACTTCAGGGATCAATCCTTCGGTTAGTGGGTCTGCTAGCATAAACTTTGTTCCTATATGTTCTACAGGAATCTATTTTTCTTGAACTCTCTCCTTAACAACCCAAAATTTAATATTTTGACTTTATTGAACTCTTGTTGTTGTTGGAGTAAAGTACTACTGAATTATTGTCACAATAAATCTTCAATGGCTTTTTAATGCCATCTACCACACAAAGCCTGGTGACAAAGTTTCGAAACCATATGCCATGGTTAAATGCCTCATGCTCAAGTATCTGCCTAGAACTCCCACTATAAATATTGTATCAGGACGTGTGCAGACATGAGCATACATTAAGTTCCCTATTGCTGATCCATAAGGTTTATCATTCATTATTGTCCTTTCAAGATCATTTTGGGACACTGTTTGAGACTAAACTTGTCTCTTTTAGCCATGGTTGTGTCGACATACAAGATTAGGAATACATATTTACTCCCACTAAACTTGTAGTATACACAATCATCAACAATATTTGCCTAAAAGCCATATGAGGTAATAACCTGATAAAACTTGTAATACCATTGACGGGAAGCCTATTTGAGACCGTAGATGGATTTCTTTAATTTGCAAACCATAAACTTTGAATTACCTAACACAAAGTTTTTTGGTTGCATCATATAAATTGTCTCATCAATGTCTCTATTAAGAAATGTCGTCTTAATATCTATCTGATGTAACTCTAAATCAAAATGAGCTACTAATGCTATTATTGTTCTAAAGAATCTTTTGAAGATACTGGAGAAAAGGTTTCTTTATAATTTATGCTTTCTCTTTAAGTAAAGCCTTTAGCGACTAGACAAACTTTATATCTTTCAATATTACCCATAGAATCCCATTTAGTTTTAAATATACATTTATAACCAATGAGTTTCACACCTTCAGGTAATTCTACTAGATCCCAAACGTCATTGTCTCTCATAGATTTAATCTCTTCCTCTATGGCACCAATCTACTTTTGAGAATTAGAACTTTCCATGGCTTCACAGAAGTTGATTGGGTCATCTTCTGATAAACTTATGCCATCCTCATGTTCTTGGAGCTACACAAGGTATTCATCTGAAATAACACTTCTCCTTTCTCTTGTAGATCTTCTTAATGACACTTCTTGAGGTTGTTGAGTTTGTTCTATAGGTTGTATTTGAGGAGGATTCTCATTGTTGCCTTGTTCTATAATTGTTGTCCTGAATAATAATAGGTATGAATACCTGATCATTATCAATAATAAATTCCTATCAAAAACAACATTCCTAATGTTTCCTTCCCCTCCAAACTCAACATCTCGAGAAAAATTGCATTTCCCGTTTCAAAAATTGATCTTGATATAGGATCATAAAACGTGTATCCTCCTGAGTGTTCAACATAACCAACAAAATAGCAGCTAACTGTCCTTGAGTCCAGTTTTCTTACATGCGGCTTATAAGGTCGTGCCTTAGCTGGACATCCCCAAATGTGTAAATGTTTTAGGCTAGGCTTTTTATTAGTTCAGAGTTCATAAGGGGTTTGTTAACTGCTTTGCTTGGTATCCTGTTAAGGATGTATACTGCGGTCTTTAAAGCTTCTTCCCAAAGTGATTCAGGCAAGGTGGAATGACTGATCATACTTTTCACCATATCCTTAAGAGTCCGGTTCCTTCGTTCTGCAACACCATTCATACTAGGTTTGCTAGGCATGGTGTGTTGCGGGACAATACCACACTCTTTTAGAAAAAACGCAAAAGGTGCTGGACGTTGTTCTCCTGATCCGTCATATCTTCCATAGTATTCACCACCACGGTCAGATTTGATAACTTTAATTTTCTTTCCAAGTTGGAGTTCAACTTCAGCTTTGAAAGACTTAAAAACTTCCAAGGATTGGGACTTTTCATGAATTAAATATAAGTACCCATAACGAGAGTAATCGTCTATAAATGTGATAAAATATTGTCGTCCATTCCATAAAATATTAGGAAAGGGACCACATATATCAATATGTATTAGTTCTAAGACATCTTTAGCTCTCTCTGCGCTTAGTTTTCTTTCATTTGTTCTTTTCCCCTTGATACATTCAATACAGACTTGAAAATCCTTTAAATCTTGGGGTTTAAGAATTCCATCCACCATAAGCCTCTGAATTCTCTGTTTAGAGATGTGGCCTAAATGCTTATGCTATAATGAGGCAGAATTCTCATTTAATTTTCGTTTTGTACCTCTTGAACTTATTTGCAGTATTTCATTGCAGAAATTTAAATCAAGCTTATATAGATTATCAATTAAAAAACCGAAACAAATAATATTTGAGTTTTGGCAGAGACTAACTTAATTATTTCCGAAAGAACAATGATAACCAAATTTATCCAAACGAGAAACAGAAACTAAATTCCGTTTAAACGACGGTACATAAAACGTCTCAAATACATCCAAAAATAATCCAATCTTAGAACATAATCTGAAGGTTCTTACAGCTTCCATTGTAACTTTATTGTCATCCGTCACATAGATGAATCTTTTAACATCACTTGGTGGTTGGCTCCATAGGCAACCCTGTATAGTAACACTTATATGACTAGTAGCACCAGAATCTACCCACCAAGTGTGCATAGGTGCAAAACTTAAATTAACTTCAAAACAAACAAAAGCAAGGATCATACCCTTATTTGCTCGCCAAGCGACATATTTGGCTCAATCCTTTTCAACGTGTCTTGTCTTCTTGTAGAAGAAACATGTTAAAACATCATGTTGTTTTGTCTTTTTCTGCTGGGAAGGTGTAACCGTAGTAGCCTCACGCTTTCTTTTATGCTGATAGGACGAAGCCATATGAGCAGTTTCTCCATGTTCTCGCTGTAACATCTCTTTCTCTTGCACATAGTGAGATATTAGCTTATTCAAGGAACAAGTATCCTTTAAAGTATTATAACTCACTTTGAATGGCCCAAAGTGTGCATGAAGAGAAATCAAAATCAAATACACGAGTAAGTCCTCAGACAACTCTAACTTTAGTGCTTTCAATTTTAAAGCAAGATGAGATATTTCCATAATGTACTCCCTGATGTTCCCTTTGCCTTCATACCTCATAGAGACAAGTTTGCTCAAAAGATTACTTGCCTCTGCCTTTTCATTTTTGGCAAAGAATTGTTGAACATTCTCTAGGAATTTTTAGCATTGCTATGTTTAGTAATAGAGTCCTAAAATGCTTTCGGAATAGACCATTTCATAATCATTACACTCATTCGATTGGATCGCTCCCATTTCTCTATTTTAGCCTTATTAGCATTTTCTTCCATAGCAATGGGTTTGTCCTGCTGAAGAGCTATGTCCAAATCCATACAACTAAGGACAATCTCTACGATATCTTTCAAACTTTGAAGTTTGTACAATTTAGCATAGGGATGCTACTAACTTGAGCAGAAACATTGACAGCTGAAGCTGAAGCAACAACAACTGAATCCATAAAAAATATTGTTAGCAAGAATAATGGGAAAATTCATACTGAGATACCTAGAACAACATTAATTTTTAATCTTTGGATAGAAAAATTAACTGTAAGTGGTACTCTCATTGCAGTAATCAAATATTGTCAAAAAATCTTGTCAAACAATAAGCCTTTCTTTGGACCGACTCAATGTTCACATGGAAACTTGAGAATTTGCAAACTATTTATTTACTGCATACATTTTCTATCAATTGGCCAAACAATAATCTTCCTTTGTGACTAGTGCTCGCATAATTAGATAAAAATAAATAAATATATAAAATGAAGGTTCAATGTTTATTATTTGGCCAAACAATAAACTTCCTTTGGGTCGTTTATTATTCGCATAAATAATAAGCATGATATTAGCCAAACAATAATCTTCCTTTGGGTCAATTAGTGCTCACATAATAAATAAATATATCAACTGAAGGTTCAATGCTTATTATTTGGCCAAACAATAAACTTCCTTTGGGTCGTTTATTATCCGCATAAATAATAATCATTACAAAAGAAATTTTCAATGTTTATTATTTGGCCAGACAACAAACTTCCTTTGGGCTGTTTATTATCCGCATAAATAATAATCATTATAAAAAAAATTGCATATAAGCAGCGAATATAACAATGAAAATAAAGACCTGGATCTGTGAATTGTATTCAAGATAAAAAAATATTACATATGTTTTTCAAGGCAATTAACCAGTGAAATTATTATGTATATCATACTAGCAATTCATATGAATTACCAAAATTGCAACATACAGAAACCAAGGCCACAATACAATAAAATGAATTATATAATATAAGACGAAAGGTATAAACATAAAATAGAATTATGTGCGTTTAGTCTTTAATTCCAAACAGATATAACAACAACATAATTCAATTCAATAATAAATCTTTATTCCCAATAATTTAACATGAAGGAGGCTCTGATACCACTTGATAGAAAATTACAGAATAAATGTTCTGAATAATGAATTTAGCCATCTTGTTAAAATATTGAGAGTCATAATCCAATAGAAGAATCATATACCTAAATCCATGGATGAAAATGAAACACGCGATAGGGTTATGATCTTCCTCAACCAAAATCTTCCTTATTCCTCTTGTTGGACTTTAGAGTGACTCTTTTGATGGGGTAAGAAACCACAAAGTTTGTGATTTTGGTGTATTGGGGACCAAGCCCTTACCTCCCTATTATTACTATAACCTCTCAGAAAAAACGATTCCCATTAAACCAATTATTCTGAGAAATTAAGGAGGTAATTAAAACTCTATTAAATGACTCATTAAAACCATCCTAATGACGAACGATTTCAAACGTTAAGGAAATCAACAACTAATATGATTATATAAATAAATATATAGCCCACAATTAGACTAAGGAAATATAATTTCTTAACATATGATAGATAAATTTAAGTGTAGTGGAAGCAGCTAAAATACTCAATAACATCTACATGTAAGCCAATCCATACAAACTAAACTACATTTACAAACACAGATAGGATTCAATATACCCAACAAAGCCATTTATATATATGAAGAGCAAGTACATGTATTATCTAGAACTAACGAATAATTAAATCATGTTTCATTATCAATCTAAATTAGATTACATATATTACTGGTGCAATTAAACTAAACACAAACATTTCATATGTTAAGAGCTTAATTATATACCATTTTTTTGTTGTATCTTTCATCTTCTTCACTAGAATCTTGAAATTCTTCTACTTCTTTGGGCCTATACTCTGACATGCTTTTCATCTCTTTTCTTTTCCTTCGTGTTTTTGGTATTTTGAATTGGAACTTTCAATGAATAAGTTGTATGTGATAATCCCAAGGCCTCTAATCTTGCTTTGTTTGTTGCGATCCTTTGTAATCTTTGTTCTTCATTTTGCACTTAGAAAAATAATTAGATATTTTCTATCAATAGTTTCACCTACATTTGAGTAAAAAAGATAAAAAATAAATAATCAAAATTTGTTACAAATGGTCAAATAAAAATGAATATCAATTCAACCAGTGATTACAAACTTAACCACAACATTCATCTTAAGTTCCATCTCTGGTACAAAACCTTAAAATCAAAGAACAACCAAACGTACATCAATTATGCTCAATTAAACAAAAAATCTCAATTAAACATAATCATAATTAAACAGATAAGCACTTTTTAAAGTGAAAACAAATAAAATCACTTAACGACAATAAAGGACACTATTTCAATGTTAATTTATTATATTATTTCAAATTACACGTAGAGTATGCCTGATGTGAGCAAAGGTCATTTGCCCCAATAAATTGATTGACTTATATTCCTAATAGTAATTGGTCTAGCCTGAATATCAACCCCACCAGACTTTTAGCCCCTCACATAAGCATTATAGGTTGACTAGATGGTAAAACTATAATAAAGAAAGAAAAATGAAGAATGTTTAATTTAAATGAAAGAATGTTACCTTTTGACTATAGGGTTTCAGGGGGTGACTCTTAATGTCTCCTTCCTAATCAACGTTTGAGTTCTCCGATTCCTTAACTCGCCACTGTTTCAGGGCTTGACGAAGCTACTTAATAAAGTCATTGATTCATAGACAGGGATGAAAAATGTGAAATCTTTCTTAGCCACTGCTTCATTTAGTGTTAGGGAATGTATTGATTGGAGATTTTGTCACATTTGGAAATAAGGGCTTGTGTTTAGGGTTGGGTATGACTACAACTTCAAAATCAAGAGTTGAGTTTGAGATTTGGGAACAACTTTAGAAAGGTTGGCTTGGGTTTAGGATTGGGTATTGCTGCAGGTTCAAAATCAAGAGTTGGGTTTGAGATTTGGGAATGGTTAGATTAGGAAGCACACAATATGTTAAAAATTGAAAGCGGCAAAAGTTTTGTGAAGATCTCGTTGGATTGGGAAGCACATAGTATCTGAAAAATTGAAAGGCAAAATTTTAGCAAAGATTTGTGAGAGTGCCAAGTAAATGTGCCAAAAAAGATTATTTTTATATTAATTAATATACTTATATATAATTATATTTATTAATTTAATTTAATAAATTAAGATTTGAAGTATAATTATATTGATTTTTTTTAACTATAAAAAATATATAATTTGATATAATAGAAAATGGTAAAAGTGGATAAAGATTATTCTGTGGTATGGAATTACCACAATCTATTAATATCATTAAAATCCTTGTAGAGAGTATTCACTAGAATTCATCAAGATCTAGAAGATACATTCCTCCGATATATATTCTGATATTTATGTTGTTATGATGAATGTTAATAAAAAATTTATATTTTTTATATATCTCATAATAAAGTAGCATATTTCTCTTGTTTTATTTTAAATATGTTATCCACTATTAAGATATATGCAAAGATAATTATTTACAATTAATATATACATGATAATTTATTTGGTTATAAATAAAAAAAAGAATAACAAATTTATCCTTGAAATTTTAAGATAAACTAAAAAACTTACATATTTATTATCTAGATAGTAGTCACTTAATTTTTCTCATTGTATTTATATGCCCTTACACTTAAATCTTTCTCTATTTGAAAATATTTTATAGGAAGATCTTTACTCAATATTTCTCAACAGCTCAGTGACCATTCTTTAGATCTTGAAGCCCTACTTGTTTCCACCTTAAATGATTCACGCTCGTTCTCGGTAAGAGCATTCATTAATTTTATTCTTCAAATCTTCAAATCTTCATGCGTCAGAACTCCACAACAAAATGGAAGAGTAGAGCGCAAGCACATGCATATTCTAAATGTTGCTCCATTGTTACGATTTCAAGGCAATCTTCCTATTCAGTTTTGGGGAGAGTGTGTTTTAACTACAGGGTACCTAATCAATCTCACACCGTCCTCTGTGTTGGCAGGAAAATCCCCATGTGAAGTTATTCACAATTAAAGCAAGACATATGACAAATTTGATAGTTGAAGCTAGAAATGTGTGTTTGTTGGGTATCCATTTGGACAATAAGGATGGAATTTGTTTGACTTGGAAAAAGAAGTTTTCCTTGTCTGTCGTGATGTTCATTTCATTCAAGAGGTGTTCCCCTTCCAAGCAGCCCAAACAACAAAACCACAGGCTGCTCAAACTAGGCGTCTCGTGTTGAAATTATTTTTGAAGGGAACACTTCAATTGGGCTGATCTTCAATGCTTCCATAGGTGAGCCCAACCCTCCAACCCTAAATAAGACCCTAGAACACTCTCCTAGTGCATTTAGTATCGAAGAAAGGGGAGGGGTGAGCTTCCAGCAGAAACAGAAGAAATCGCGATGGTATGTGAGATATGAGCGCAGTTCCGACAAACAACCGCGTCCGTATCCCCTGTTTGAAAATAAATAAAATTAGAAGGCAAAAATACAACGTTCTCTTCAAACCCTAAAACATGAAAGTGTTGTGGACAACTGCATAGGTTGTTTTTCTTCCGATGTTAGAAATTAAAACCGCCAAGACCCACAAGGGCAAGCGAGAGCTCGAGAAGCGCGCCCTCAAACTCATAAGTATCCATCCCCTTTTCCTCTCTCTCTTTGTTTCTTTTCCTAGAAATTCGTTACATTTTCCGGGTAATAATTTTACAGGTGGAATCGGGGAAGAAAACACTGATCTTGCATGGAACAAAGACCAACGATGTGCTGAACGTTGTGCTGGCACAAATTTATCACCTAAAGAAGGATTGCGCCGTCAAGTTCAGCCAAAAGAACGAGAACATAAAGCCCTTCGAGGTCAGTGGCGAGACCTGTCTTGAGTTGTTTTCTCTCAAAATCAATTGTAGCATATTTGTGGTAATTACCCTCCGTTCCGTTAGGGTTTTTGAATATGTAAACGACTTGGATTTTTCTAGTTATGTAGAAGATAACCGTGATTAGTGAGATGATAGTTGTGTGTCTAAGTTTTGTGTATAAAAGTTTGTCTTTTTTTAGAAACAATTTTCGAAAAAAAATTGTTTTTATGTGATGATAGTAATGGAGAGTTTGGATATGTTGCGAAGTAACACGACTTTAGGTAGTATTTGGGTAGTGTTTTAAAATTTTCAAATGAATTTAAGGTGATTGGGAATTTTTTTGCTTAAGACCACGTGTATCCCCTACCAGAGGCAATTATACTCGAGCAGGATAAGAGCACTGTGTGATAAACTCTCCTGCTTATTTGACATATGTATATCGAGGATGTGTTTAATTAGTCCAGTTGAAATCTTTCATTTTTAACATATTTTGTATGGATAAGGCAATTTAGATTTCTAATTCTTCACAATCTTTGTATTGTACTTGGTGTGTTTTGATATCTGATATAATTTGCATCTGTGAAAATATTGTTTAACAAAAAAATAAGTAAATATTACCAGTTTATAGAATTCAGAGAAGTGTAAATTGTAAATAGCTACTAAATATTTTTCGTCGCTGCTACCATTTAAAAAAAAATTGAATTTACCGTCGTGGTTGTAGTGAAAATCATGCTGGTATTGTACATACCGCCAGGTTGTTAACCGTGGTAGTATGTACAATACCATCGCGATTTTCTCTACAACTGCAGTGGTATGTCCTTTTTTAGCCATTTTTTGCACACTCTGGGCATTTCTTTCCATGGTTGCTTAAGAACCGCGGTGGTATGTTATACTTTTCATCGCGGTTATACAACTACGGTGGTATCTTCAATACTTTTTATTGCAGTTATAAGCCTTGTATAACCGCGATTAAATGTGTTTTTTTTATTAGTAATAATTGCTATAATTCTGCACAATAGAATTGCTATCATTCTACATAATAGATAGTATATATGAGAAGCTTATATCATTCACAAGGTAGGTCAATAAACTATTTTCTATTATTAATGATTTAGCTCCAATCAAGTGAGTGTCTTGATAAAGTTCGCCATCTGTCCTACAACATGGGAGAGTATGATTGTCGTAAAAAATTTGATGCAATTTCAAGAATCGAGGGTTTACGAACATTAATAGCATTACTATTGAGAAAGAATCCATATCAAGCTGATACGAATTGTTACTTAGCTAGAAGTTTGCTCCATGATAATTTGTTGAAGCTAAGGTGTTTATCTTTGTCACACTCCTACAATATCAACGAGTTGCTAGATTCTCTTGAAAGTTTATTCATTCGAGATATATGGATCTCTCTGATGAGGACATCCATTCAGATCCAAGTCCAAGTTAAAACTCCAATTAAAGAATCTTTGCAAGGATTGGGAGGTCCTATGATTAAGATTCTTCAATTGAAGTTTCAACTTGGACTTGGGCCTGGATGTCCTCATCACTCTCTTACACTAAAATCAAGAGATTATTTGGTGGGACATGCAAGCTGTACAATTTGCTTGGCTGCTATCATGTTGTTCATATTTACTTGAATTTCCTCAAGACATGGACAAATTGATTTGGACAAATTGATTAATCATCGCGGTATGGATCCAAGTGGAACCAAGTTGAAGGAGATGCCCACAAATGTGAGTAAACTTAAAGGTACCTTCTTCCTCTGTTCACCATATGTCTCCAAACTTTGAGATGTCCACATATGTCTCCAAAGTTTAACTTCCTTTGTTGTCAGTGAAACAAGAGGGTGGATTAAAGGTTGGAGCATTGAAAAATTTTTCACATTCATAAGGAAAGCTTTCCATATTAAACCTACAACATGTTGTAGATGCCAAGGATGCTTTTCAAGCCAATTTAAAAAATTAGGAGCTAATTGAGGAGTTAGAATTGGAATGGGCACCACATTTAAGATTCATCAAACTTAAAACATCTAATCATCAAATTTTATGGTGGCACCACATTCCCAAATTGGTTGGAGAATTCTTCATCGTATCCCTTAGAATAAGTGATTGTAATAATTGTTTTTATCAGATTCCATGTGTAAAGATCAATAAAGAAGTAATAATTTGAACAAACGAAAGGATTTTATCAGAATTTATAACTTGTCATACTCATGGTATAAATTATGTTGCATTTATTTTAATTGATTTCTGTTGTTGAATTTGTGTGCCTTAATGTTCAAACTCCTCCTCTGTTCCTCAATAATGTGTTGCAAGCTGCTTGGTTTATACATTTATTGTTTAACATTAGATTTCAGTATCTTTATCAAATATTCATTTATTCTAATAATGCTTAATGATGGAGAATTGATGAATTTACAATGGCTTTTGGGGTACGTACCAGTTTGTTATCCAACAGTATTCACGTAACTAAAAAATGATAAACTCCTTGTCACTGTAATATAATAATTAAAATTTATATATGATAACATTATTGTGTAAATATAATAATGTTGTAGTGCAGGAAAGGTAAACAAGATTATATAAACCTGAGACAAACCTGCTTTAATAGTTCTTACGGAAATATATTTTTGCTTCAGCTAAGCACTTTAATCAATAAAACAAAAAGAAAGAGAAAAACTATGAATTATCTATTTGTTTTTCTTTAAAATCTCAATTAAATACTATTTAATTTTGATTTTTCTAATTTTTTAATAGTTTTGATATAATATCATAATTTCTTATAATGTTTAAAAATCTCAATTGAATCTTAATTTCTAATTTTTTTTTTTAAAATAAACTTCTGAAATCCAAAGTGAATACTTGCATCCCTTAAATTGCTAAAAGTTTAACGTGAAGGTTGTAGAAAAAAAGAAGTATGCACAGTGAGCTGGGTTCAGGAGGAAAAATATAAAACATATATGGATGGGTCATAAGGCACTTCGAAATTACATATAAAAAAAAGTAAAAAATTATATTTTAATATCACTCTCAATGAATTACATTGATTTGAGATTCACTTCATTTAATAAAATCTTATATAACAATGAAATAATAATTCATTTCACTATCAAATAATTGTATTTTATTGTTTCCAAATGTCAAAGTATCAGCTCCTTATAAAAAATATTAATGTTTGCAACACTGATCTGGTTCTTTTAATATAATGTAGTCTATTATATTTTCACCAAAGTCTCGTTGGTTCTTAAAATAAATTAAAATAGGTTTAGTGGTATTTCACCTTGTTTTTATCCACACTTTTTGTTTTATTACAACTTATAATTTCTCATGTAAATTTTGTTGCAAAATATTTATATAGCTTTTTTGTCCAGAAATTTCTTATTAGACTCTTAGATGAGATGACAAGTCCATAAACTACCTAAGATCCTTAACATTATTGCTTTTGAAGAGTTGACTTTCAATTCCTTTGATGGAGTTTGCTTCTTCATCTTCATCATCCTTTCTAAAATCAGAACCCCACTTCGTATACGACGTGTTCATCAACTTTTGGGGAGAAGACATCGGTAGAAGATTCGTTTCTCATCTCCATTCTGTTCTTTTACAAGCTAAAGTCAAAACTTGTGTTGACGAGGAGAATCTTCAGCAGGGAATGAATCTGGAAGAACACATGCGAGCAATAACCGCCTCTAAGATTGCAATAATTGTTTTCTCCAAATCATACACTGAATCTACCTGGAGTCTTCCTGTGCTTGAAAAAATCATTGAATGCCACAAAACTTTTGGCCAAATATTTCTGCCCTTATATTACGAGATTGACCCATCGGATGTATTTGAACAGAAGGGTGATTTTGGAAAAGCGTTGGAAGAAGCTGCACAAAAAAACTATTCAGGAGAACAACTGAAACATGCATTGCCCAGGTGGAGCCGTGCACTCACAGCTGCAGGTATCACTGGTTGGGATGTCAGAGATTTCAGGTAAACAGATGAATCCTTCGTACTTACTTCTGTTTGAGACTGAATGATGCTTATTTACTTTTAGTAATCCATTACCCTTCTTGAAGGCATGATGCTGAACTTGTAGAGATACTCGTTAGCCGCGTTCAGAGATTGCTGGCCTATGAAGACTTGTATATTACTGATGTTCCTGTCGGATTAGACTCCCACGTGAAAAGGGTGATTGGATGTATTGAAAATAATTCCACTAAAGTCTGTATGATAGGGATATGGGGAATGGGAGGATCGGGTAAAACTACCTTAGCCAAAACCATCTATAATCGAATTTATCGTACATTCATTGGTAAGAGTTTTATTGAAAATATTAAAGAAGTTTGTGGTCGATCAAGGAGAGGCCACATTCGTTTGCAGGAAAATCTTCTTCATGATGTCGTAAAATCCAGACTCAAGGTGGGAAGCGTTGGGACTGGAAGATCTGTGATCGAGAATGAACTTTCTCGGAAAAAGTTGCTCATTGTGGTTGATGATGTGAATGAGTTTGGCCAATTAGAAAACCTATGCGGGAATCGTGAATGGTTCGGTCAAGGAAGTGTGATAATCATTACAACCAGAGATGTTCACTTGCTGAACCGACTCAAAGTTAATTATGTTTATAAAATGGATGGTATGAATGAAAAATGAGTCCCTTGACCATTTTAGTTAGCATGCCTTTAGAGAAGCAAAACGAAGAAAATAATTGAATGAACTTGCACCAAACATAGTTGCTTATTGCGAGGGACTACAACTAGCTCTTGACGTCATTGGTTCCGTATTGTGTCATAAGAGAATGGAAGAGTGGTATCCTGTCAAAACTTTCTCGAGGATACGGATACAAAACTTTTATAAAGAAACTAATATTAATTTTGTGATTTTTCTTCTTTATAAATTTTATGATCGAATTAAATTATCATGAATACATTACTTGTATATATTCAGTCCTCTACTTTTGATCAATATAAAAAAATACAGAAAATATTTTCATTCACATATCTTTTGTTTATTTTTGTTCATCTCTCCATTTTATAATATAATATAATATTTATTTCATAATATGGTATCAAAGCATTGATTTCAGAGTCCTGATTGCTACATTTACTCACGACTGAAATGGTTGATATCTCACGAGACTCCTTGTCATCCTTGAATATGATTTGTTCTCTCGATACACAACAAAATAGACAAATTTTTAAATGATCAGTTCAAGGCAATGATTGATACTAGCAAAAGAAGTAGTTATAGAAGATGATATACTTCTAAAGTTTGCAATCACTATGGAAAGACAGGACATATGATTGATACATGTTATAGAAAATATGGTTTTCCAACCTAGTTCAAGTTTAAAAATCAAAAAACATATTATAATAATAACCAGCACAATCATAAAGGTTTAAGGTTAGAAATACATTCTCAGCAAATTAGTTTTACTCGTGAGCAATATCAAATATTGTTAACCCTTCTACAATAATCTAAATCTAGTGACAATGCTTCTAATCAAATCTTTGTTATTCCTTTCAACATGACAACTCACATTGGTAACAAATTTCCTTCTTCTTTTAATTTTTGGATTATTGATAGTAGTACTACTGCCCACATTTGTTCATCCTTGAGTCATTTCACTTCATATCATCAAATTAATCCTATCAGTGTCAAATTGTCAAACGGAAATCAAGTCATTGCTAATTATTGTGGAAGTTTTTTTCTCAATCAAAATCATGTCATATATAATGTTTTGTATATTCCTAATTTCACTTTTAATCTTCTTTCAGTAGAAAAATTGATTGATAATTTATCATATGTGATTACATTTGACTCTAGTGGTTGTCACATTAAAGATAAGAACTTTGAAAATGATTGGTTTAGTTGAGATGAAAGACAAACTTTATATATTTAGGGTCCCTTCTTATCAAAACCTTCAAATCAAACATGTCAAATCTCCACAAATCACTAATACTGTCAATTTTACCGCTAATAATCTCGAAAACCTTTGGCATTTTCGATTAGGTCATGTTTCAAACAAATCTATTGATGTTATCAAAAATAAATTTCTTTTTGTTAAATATAACAAATTTGTTGTTTGTGATTTCTATCATTTTACAAAGAAAAAAAGACTTCTCTTTCCTCTTATTTGATTCATGTTGATCTAAGATAACCATACTCAATACCATCAATTCACGACCATAAATATTTCTTAACCATAGTTGATGATTATTCAAGTTAATAAAAAAAAATCTGAAGTAGTCAAGATTTTGGAAAACTTTGTCACTTTTGTTCAAACGCAATTTGAGACAACAATAAAAATAATAAGAAGTGATAACGGGACTGAATTTTTTAAACTAATTTCTTTGCCAACAAAGGAATAGTACATCAAACATATTGTGTTAATACTCTGCAACAAAATAGTATAGTTGAAAGAAAACATGGTCATATTTTAAATGTAGCAAGAGCTCTCATGATACAATCTCATTTACCAAAAGTTTATTTGTCATATTTTGTGATACATGTTGTGCATATTATAAACATGCTTCTCACACCTATTTTAAATAATTTTTCTCCTCATGAGATGTTTTACAAAACTGCAACATATTTTAATCAATTAAAGGTGTTTGGGTCTTTATGTTATTCTAGAACTTTACTAACAAATAGAAAAAAGTTTGATCCAAGGGCATCAAAATGTTTTTTTATTGGTTTTAAAAGAGGAACAAAAGGATATGTTTTGTTGAATATTCAATCTAGAGAAACTTTTGTGCATAGGGATGTCGTATTTTATGAACATATTTTTTTATATTAAAAGGTTGAGCATACTAGTAATAAAACTGGCAGTCCTACCATTTTCTCATCAAAATCCTTTTACCGAAGACCAACCTGTTTTGAGTCAACCATCACAAGTCATTTTTGTACCCATTGCACCTTGTGATAATGTAGAAAGCAATAGTAATAATGATCATGAATTAGACATTGAGGTTTCAAAAGAAATTTGCTCCTATAGTGGCCAAAACCTTAATGAAGCTCATGAAACAATACAGTCAATTCAAATGAGTACCCAAACAAAAAGACTGCCTGAGTATCTAAAGGATTATCATTGTAATCTTAATGTTTCTAATACATCTTCAAAAGTTAAATATCCTTTGAATTCACTTTTGTCCTATAATAAATTATCACCTTCTTACACATCTTTTGTTATGTTTATTTCTTCACATGTTGAGCCAAACACTTATTCTGAAGGTATGAAACATGACTATTGGAGAGAGGCTATACAATGTGAAATCAAACATGGGAGACTACTTTTCTGCCTAAGGACAAAACTGCCATATGTTGCAAATGGGTATTCAAACTAAAGTATAAGGCAGCTGGAACTATTGAAAGGTATAAAACAAGGTTAGTGGCAAAGGGATACACACAAATAGAGGGCATTGACTACCTTGAAACTTTCTCTCTAGTAGCAAAAATGACCATCATAAGGTTTCCTATTTATCTAGCTTCTATTTATAACTGGGAATTGAATCAATTAGATATAAATAATGTCTTCTTGCATAGAGAGTTAAAAGAATATATGTATATGGTTGCTTCTCTTGGTTTGACTTCTATTTAACTAGGACAAGTTTGTAAATTAAAAAATGCTTTATATGGCCTGAAACAAGGTAGCAGGGAGTGGTTTCCTAAATTATCAATTTTTTTTTATTTTTGCAGGATATATCCAATCTATGAATGATCATTCCTTGTTCATTAATTCTTCTGAAAGATCTTTTATAGTAATATTGGTGTATGTGAATGATATAATCTTGGCAGAAAAATGATAAAGAAGAGATTGATCGAATCAAACAAACTTTGAATAAAACATTTAAGACCAAGGATCTTGGAGATTTAACATATTTTCTTGGTCTTAAACTAGCAAGAAGTAAGAAAGGGAGAATAATGAACAAAAGGAAATATGCACTGGAATTGTTAAAAGATACTGGCCTTTTAGCCTGCAAACCTGCAATCACAACTGTGGATAATCTTGTTAAATTTTCTTCTACTGAAAGTAGATGTTCATGCTTAGAGAAGGTTGATTGGAAGGCTTATGTATCTCACTAATATCCGACCTGACATAACCTTTTTTGTTCAACAACTTTCTCAGTTTCTTGATAAGCCTACATTTGCTCACTATAATACAACAATTAGAATTCTCAGATATATTAAAGAAGCTCCAAGTCTTGTGATGTTTCTCTTCTAGGTGACAACTATCCTTATTGGTTGGCCCATATGAGTGAGGGACATTCTGTTTCTTTCATTGTGCCTCAGGATTGTGACATGAAGAGAGTAGCTTTGTGCATTGTTTTTTTATCAACCCTAGAAACCGTGGCAACTGAATGTCTTACAAGTGTTTTAGTGGTTAGTTACACAAAGTGCACATTGCATATACACAAGCATGACACTCTAATTTCCTCTATTAATGAAGATTGGCATGGCATAATGTCAAATTTAGGATCAGGAGACAAGGTGGAGGTTTTTGTGAGTTTTGATCATGGATTGGAGGTCATGAACACAACTGTCTATTTGATATGTGAACCTGCGGCAAAGAAAAATTGTAACATCTAATTTTTTTTCATATAATAGGAAGTTTATTGCATAGAAATTATATAGTAGACCTAAATTTAAATATCCATACATTCATAATATATTTCTCCACATAAGATTTAATAAAAATATCTTCTTACAATCAAAAAATAAAATAAAATTAAATAAAACCTCTTCATCAACTTACTGAGAAGTCACACCACCTGCAAAATCCTTTGTTCACGTGTAATACATGATCATTGCAAATTTAAAAACAAAACAAGCACCACACAAAAAAAAAGGTAAGCTGGAGATTTAAAAAAAAAATTATTTTCATAAATTAAATTTCTATCACAACCAAACTACAGCAAATAACTTCCATAATTCATCTCATACATCACATTGTCACTATCACATCTTTACAATAACTCATATCATACATATACTGACTCACATACAAAGAAATTGGACTCTCTACTTCTGAATGACTCGTGCATTGAGTTAGACTCAGAGGTGTGCACCTGTTATATACCATTCATCTGTTTCGATCATCCTATATTTCAAACCTCAGATACAGTCTGTTCTGATAAGTTCATATTTCAAACCTTAGATACAATTCCCATATGCATAGGGTTAATCCATATGTCCTATTCCGATCAGTTCATATTTCAAACCTTAGACATGGCCATATGAACCTTCTTCGACTCTTCACTAACTTGTAATCTTCATCTATATGAATCCAATGTACCAATAGAGTCAAGATACCAACTTAGATAGATTGAATCCCCAAAGAATGCATATCTTAATAATCTCAGCACGGGTATCTCCTTTCCTGAAGATACTATGTTTCAACCACTATTCCATATCACTCACAAACATTGATACTACATCGTATGATACATAAATGTTTATCAAATTTAATTTAAATTCATCAAATTCACACTTAATAAAACAAATAACTATAATATCTATTAAAAATATTCAAACTAGCTTCCCTTATCTCTATAGACTCAAGATACTCAAAGGAATTCTAAAAACCTAAAATCACAGGCAACCTAACTTCGTTCAAGAATCTAATTGGACACTCTTGCTCTACTCGATGCCAGAAATCTAGAGATGACCTCCGATTGTCAATTTGATAAGGAAGGAAGGGGAAATTTTAGAGAGAAGGCAAAAAAGGAAGAAGAGCAACTTTTTAGAGAAAAAGTTAGTAGTTTTTATAAAAATAAAACAAAATATCTTTTTAGAGAGAGATGGTGGTTGTTATAGAAATAAAATCTTTTCTATTTATTTAAACTTTTTTTTTGTTAAAAAACATATTTAATTGTTATCTTATTTATCTCTAAAACTAAATTTTAGGTTTGTTCTTATTTTGTAGCTATTTTCTAGGGTATTACAAAAATTCCCTCATTAGGTTTATAAAGAAAGTTCTAATGTGATTTTTATGATACGTCATTTGTCTTCTTTAAGAACAGCAGGATCCCTTTACTTATGAAATTAATCCTATTCTTTTTTATTGCTATTTGTTTCTTTCCATCCTTCCCTTGTTTCTGTTGAGTAGGAATTTATAGTTAAGAAATTCGATGTTTATTTTTCCCTGTTTCTCACTTCTCGCATTATACCTTATTGGCTTCATGAGTTTTTTATTGTATTTCCTTTTTAGTTATTATCTTTGTGATTTTTTTTCCCTTTTTTACTATTATTAATATTTCAAGATATAAAACACAGTTATTCTTCAGTATTTTCATCTTAAATGTGTTTTGCTTTGTGGCCTATTAGTTTTTATGTTTGGTTCAATTAACACATTTTAGTATCATCTTTCGCTATTTATGCTCAATCTCTTTGTTTTGTGTAATAATAATAAAAAATGCAATAAAATCCAAACGAGCGTATTGATGTGATGATGACAATATGCATCATAGTAAAGGGTCATCAATACCATCACATGGAATTTTGTAGATGATGATTCCTCTTGAACTCCAAGCTCAAACCTAGAACCTTTTGACACGTGACTTAAACTACAAGAAAAAAGCTATTTAGAGACCAATTTTTAACTACCAAATGAAATAGTTGCTAATAGTAACCAAAGTAGTCACCAAATTAAATTTTGGTTGTTAAATTTACAAAATAGAAGTAATGATTGAATTGAGTAACCAACTAAGAGACTAATTAGAATCTGATAGCATAGGTCACTAAAACCTTGGTAGCTAATGTTAAATACCAATTATATTGACTTAATTGGTTACTAAATTCAATCATTACTTCTATTTTGTAGTTATTTAGCAACCAAAATTTAATTTGGTAACTACTTTGGTTATAATTAACAACCATTTCATTTGATAGCTAAAAAAAGTGGTCTCTAAATAACTTTTTTCTTGTATAGAAATGAAGTATAGAGCATAAAAGAACTATCATTTTGAGCTACCACTACTATACTTTAATTTATTGATTGTCATATAATTTTATTTTCTTTTGGAATAAAATTACTGCCAATGAGATTGAGAATAATGAATAATTTTTTTTTAACAACTGCTTTGATTTTTTTTCTAATATATGGTTGAAAACTCAAACAAGAATAAAGTAAAACCTTCGTGTAGTTAGGTTCTTTAGTTATACATGTTTTGTTTTGAATATTATAATTTTGTCCATTTCAATATCCCAAAACGTTAAAAGTTAGTATCATGTAACTAAATTTAATGATAAGGCTTATTTTTAAAGATACCACACTTATTTATAAAGTGTAATGGTGTATTAAACTTCCATTCATTAATATATAAGACAGATTTTATTAGTTGTCCAAAAATTTGATATAATACACTTGGCGTGACATTTTTGTAATTTAGAACAAATTTTCTATGTTGGTCGGCATAGGTACAATGTAGAAAGTTAGTTTTTATGTCAAATGTCATAGTCCTTTCCACAATTAATGTTGAAAGTTTTATTACAACACTTATTTTCTCATATTCCTTGCATTTGTACCGTAAACTACAACTCCTAATTTTTTTTTTCTCTTCTTCAACTTCTTACATTGATGTATTCATCCTCACTTGTTAAAATAAAAACAAACCAAAAAGTCTTAATCTTTTAGTGTTGTTATTAACATCCAAGTCTTGATCATAACAGATAAAACAGTTTTGGATCATCTAACTTTAATTACTTAGTGTGAAGCAAGTACTAGACAAAAGTTAAAAATGATGTTTGATCATAAAAAAAGTACAAGGTCTTTGGCAAGTTCTAACTTAGAGTTACGGTACAAAAGGCAACATAGACAAAGTGCTAGAAGAACAACCAAATTTCAATATGTGTGAAGAAGTTCTAGACTTCTATGTCAAGAATTGACGATTAAGTTATCAACAAATGTTTTATTTTGATATAAAACTTCATCAATAGACATTTGTCCCACGAGATGAAACTATAAAAGCTTGGTGAAGATAGTTAAGGTAATCCAGTTTTGTTCAGTTTTTCTCCAAACTTCATCATTAATATAGAAGGTTAACGAATATTGATTGTCTCTTCCAAATGTTTTTCTTAGTTGACTTCTTTATTGTTTTTTTACATGCTCATACACTTTCTCACAATTGGGGACATCAATGCAACTTCATCTTCTTGTCATCCATTAAACGCTTTCTTTATTCTATGATATGAATGACTACGAGCAAGAAATTTTCGATGTCTAGTGTACATGATCTTTTGACTATGCTTCGATTAAAGTATAATTAGTGATTTCTTCACATATAGGCCATGCATAATGCCTTCACACTATAATCGCTCAAGTTACCATATATTGCAAAATCATTTATTGTGCAAAATAACATTGCACGCAATCGAAAAACATCTTCACAATATGCATCAAAGACATCCTCTTCTATTTTCCACAACATCTTTAAATAATCCATCAAGGGGTCTGAGATACATATCAATTTCATTTCCTTGTTATCTAGATCCTAAAATCATCATGGACAATATAATATATTTTCTGTTCATACACAACCAAGGACGCACATTGTAAATCACCAACAAAACTTGTCATTAAATACATTTGCTACTTAAATTTCCATAAGGATTCATACCATTTATAGCAAGTCCATGCTTTAAGTTCCTTGACTTTGTACCAAATTCTGAAAATATTTTATCAATCTTCTTCAATGGTGGAGATTGAGCTAGATGTCAAAGAATATTGTCATATTTTCTTTCATTTTCATGTCATGTTAGGATCTTTATGTCCTCTTTAATGACAAATGATTGTTTAAACCTATGTATTATTGGAAAGTACCACAACACCTTAATAAGGTGCTCTCTATTTCTTTCTCACCGCTAGTTTCATCAGGTTTCTTTTTAAACTGTGATAACCCACATGCTGGACACATCCTCAATGCAACAAACTCATCTTTATACAATACATAATGATTAGCGCATGCATGTATTTTTTTTCTTGTATCCAAACCCATCAAACATAGTATTTTCTACACTTCCCAGCTACAATTAGATAAAATGTTATGTTTTAGAAGCATATCCTTCAACAAGTCTAACAATTTAGTGAAACTTCTATTGAACCATCAATTTCTTGCTTTTAAAATGAATCATCTTAAACTTGTTGATAGTCATGTAAAATTACTCCATCCAAGGTACAACTTTTGCTCTAAATCAAATTTCAAATAACATACACTTGTGCTCTTCCAAAAAAGAAAGTCATTAACATCACATATCATGTCCTTTAAATGATTGTCTATTCCTACTTCAAAATTTTTTGTCATTCTTGACATAGTAGGAATGTCTAATACTTTTATGTGCCAAGTTCATATTTTCAATATACCAATGATAAATAGGTTACATATCTCCCTAAATCTTGGTATATGATCTCGACAACAAACGCAAGGATAATAATATGTCTCATCGACAAGTTCTATATTTTGGCAAGCGAATTGTAAGAAATTATCAACTCTCTTTTTATACTCTTTACGACATGTATTCATCTAACTTTGCTCCATAACTACATAGATTAAAAATTCCATGAACATTAACCATGAAATATGTCATTCTCACTTATGTAATTAAAGGTGAGACCCTACCCATTTGAAAAAACATTTTTCATAATATACTAGCATGTATAAAGTTTATTATTTGATAAAATTTCAGCAACATTTCACATTGGTCTTCAAAGTATACAAAATGAAAGTTGTAACAAAGCACCAAATATGCACCCAGAGAACAATATAAAATGGTTTTAGCTGAAATTTCACCATATTTAAAGTTAGATTTACAATACACATATTAACAAATTATGAAAAATATTTTTTTTAAACTATCCAAACTAACTATTCAAGATTTTATATAAATGATTAATCCTTAACCATATGCACTAAACTTTAAATAGGATCTAAGGTTTACTCAACAAGTACATGAATAAGTTACTTAATTTAAATAAAATTAATACAACAAAAATAAACACTATCACCCAGGTATATTCTATACATCTTACTTTTATGCTCAATCTAAACATGTTTTATAAATCTCCTATAATTTAATTCCTATTTTAAATAAAGTAATGACTAAATAATTACGTCATTCCTAAAGATTAAAATAATTAGTTAGTCCTTGTAAATTTTACCATTCTTATATTTTAAATTATAATTTTATCATATAATATTATTTACTCCTAAAAGATTACTTTCAATATTCTAATTTAATGAACTAAATATCATAATTCAAATTAAACAAAAAATTACACCAATAAAAAAATTTAATGGAAACATTCATGTATGACAATGATTGAGATTTCCTAAAACAATCACTATTGAGATGATGTAAATTCACTACAAGAAAAATATTATTTAGAGACCAATTTTTAGCTACCAAACGAAATGGTTGCTAATTGTGACCAAAATAATCACCAAATTGGATTTTGGTTGCTAAATAAGTACAAAATAGAAGTAATGGTTGAATTTAGTGACCAATTAAGTCAAGAAAATTGGTATCTAACATTAGTTACCAAGGTTTTAGTGACCTACACCATTAGATTCTAAATTAGTCTCTAACTTAATTAGATACCAATTTAGAATCTAATGATATAGGTCACTAAAACTTTGGTAGCTAATGTTATATACCAATTATATTGACTTAATTGTCACTAAATTCATATTTTGTAGTTATTTAGCAACCAAAATTTAATTTGATGAGTATTTTGGTCATAATTAGCAACCATTTCATTTGGTAGCTAAAAATTGGTCTTTAAATAACATTTTTCTTGTAGTGATTATTTTAGTGTATTGGATCTATCAATCAGTTTTGTGTTTCAAAACATGGTGGAGATTTGTTACAATGCATTATGGTGGCCAGCCTTTTGGGAAGTTCATGTAGTTTTCTAGTGCAAAATCACTTCATCTATAGAGCTACATAGGTTGTATCATGAGATTATTGTTGATGAAGAGCAGTTCATGAAAGTTGTACTAGCGTTGAGAATTCAGTTGCCCTTAGAAAAGTGGTGGCTTCTAATACAACTACTGCCTAATTCAGTTCTGTTGAGTCCATATTTCACTATTAGCACATTAGAGTGATGCTAGACATAACTGTCGACATAATTGTCGGTTGTCTTAGAGTTCCTTGATTTACTTATTAGGCTTTAGGTTGACTTAGAGGAGGTTTTGCTGCAAAATAAATTCTGCTTGTTGTATATTGCGATAACTCTCTTTATTGTTGGAATAAAATCATTTGCTCTTTGGTGTTTTGCAAGTTTTCTTTTAAGGATGTTTGGATTCCTTTTAGTATCTCTGGAAGGCGGTAAATTTGTATCCCTCCCTATTCCTATTGAGTTAAATAGTGTTGTAGTGCAGTCTGGTAGGGGTAAAAGCTGGTAGGGGTAAAAGCTGGTAGGGGTAAAAGGAGGTAAATACACTAGAGACAATGGTTTGGGTTAGTGTAGATTTATCTGGAGATGTATTTGGTATAGAAGCTAGAAAACAAGTTTTATAATTCCATGCAGAGTTGGAAGAGGAAAAATAAAATAATATATATATATATATATATATATATATATATATATATATATATATATAAAAGAACAAA
>Ga0209489_102494_pt1 | contig 37443 bp, 17 predicted proteins | sample SiratrowhiteBW_FD_187527 | JGI IMG/M metagenome (GOLD analysis project Ga0209489, IMG submission 187527) | Root nodule microbial communities of legume samples collected from California, USA - Siratro white BW (SPAdes) (version 2) | ecosystem: Host-associated > Plants > Roots > Nodule | place... | reverse complement strand
TTTATAGGAGAATTTTTTTTTTTTTTTTTTAAATAAATTTTGTATTTTTGTCATGAGATACAATTATTTATAAATAAAATCTCACTAATTGCTTTGATTAAAAATTAAATTAATATTTCAATTTGAATAATACTAAGTACAAATAAAAAATTATATAATATTTTAACCACTGAAAACAAATTTATACAGGACTTTAAATATGATGTAATATTGTAAGATCTGTTTAAATTATTACAATATAAAATAAATGTCCAGAATTAATTGTATTAGATATGTTCGTGCAATTCAAATTACTAAAAAAAAAACATGCTCGTTGACAAATCAACTTTTTTAAATAATTAGGAAGATATATTATTTAAAATAAACTTAATATATGGTCATTTCCTATAGGTTGTTTTACTTTTTGAATAATATGTGAACTTCTCTCTCACAATCACTTTTTCACTTGAATGATTGGAGTAGGAATACAATTTCAGTGTGACAAACAAACACAACATTATGGCAGGATACCCACATATTATTACAAATATACATAAATTTAGGGATTAGAGACAAAATCTTTGTTGAAAACATTATTACAAACTATAAACAAAAGATTTAAATAAAAATTTTACCTTTTTATTTATTTATTTACACTGATAACCAAAGGGGTATTATGAAATTCTATAAATACGTAATGGTGACTCACCTATAGACTTAAAATATGTAAAAAGGGCACTTGAATATTGACATGGAGGACTTTAAAATGCATACATTTTTAGGTTAACTTTACATCATGGCAAAACTCTGAAAGTCATTTGGAAATTTCTTAGTGTTGACATGATAAAATGTAACACCAATTGTCATAGCAAAGGACGTGCAACAAGTTCTGGTCCTTTTCCATATCACAGAGGGGAGTACTTAGAAGAATTCAATAAGTTTATCAGACTTGTGTTTTGACTTCTATATATAGTCTTCACTTGTGCAAGTTTATAAAGTTCTCCATTTAAACAAAATTGATGAATATAGGATCACTTAATTTTATCTAATGCATACCAAACCAATATAAATGCATAATCATGAACTATCTATACATAAGTTTTAACTCTTTTTTTTTTATATTTCGTCCTCTTATTGACGAGACATTTTAAAATTTCTCTTTGATCATTTTAAATATAAAGTTCTTATTTTAAAATTATTGATTATTGAAGTAAAATATATTCTAAATAAATCTAAATCACTCATGTATTTTAAAGTTTAAATATTTTGGAAGTTTAGAAAAATATAGGAAAAAAATAAATAAAACTAATGAATACAATGAATAATTAAGAGTAAAGAAAGAAAAATAAGAGGAATTATATTAAAAAATAAAAAAAATAAAAAATATGTTTTATTAAAAATGTCCCTCAAGTTTTATATATTATCAGAAAAAATATATAATAAAAAGGTAGTAGAAGCAATTAGTATAATTGCCCCGGTGCTAAATGGAAAAAAAAAAAATAGCTACAATGAAGCAAGATTTATTGAAGACAAAGAAAAAGATAAATGCTAATTTTTAAGTTATACTTACACCAAACAATCTTTATCAAGTCTGAAAATTGAGCACTCTTAGATTGTACAAGAGCATGCTTACTACAAAAACCATACATTTATGACATAATAATGTATACATTATTAGAAAAATGAGATTTTATATCAATTTTAAAGATTTTTTATATTTTTTTAATTGATGGTAATGCAAATGTAAATGATATTGAAAATTTATGATCTTTTATATTAATTTTTCAATTAAGATAAAATATATCAATAATTAATTTAAAAATTATTTAAAAAAGGTAAAAACGATAAATATCACATTAATTATAACTTAAAATCAAAATTTCGTTAGTGGAAACCGATATAATATGAAATCCGTGTAATTTTTATGTTTTCGTCTAAGATTTGCTTATACATCCAAATATTGAAATCTCATCAATTCAATCATGTTGAACAAAAGGACAAAAGAGATACAACATATAAACCCGTGACACACACCATGAAATAGCTATAATAAATAGCATCGAACTTTAAGCACAAATTCAATTCCATACACAAACATATATATATTAGTAGCTCAAAATCTTGCACTATAAAGTTAGCCAGCTAGCAATGAAACCCTTATTAGCATATCCTAGAACCAAACTTAGTAGAAGAAATAGCACCATCACCCAAAAGACTTTGCAATATGCAACTAAAGTGACACGATCAAATAAAAGTCATAGCTTCTTTAGGTTGAACCATTTCATTTGGTGCAAAGTTCACGAGCAACACCAAGCCTTGAGTTGGGGACGTCGAAGAGCACACGGTGGTTCTGTTGTTGCATGTTGGCTATGACGTTGAGCACCGAGTTCACGTTATCTGGAGCGGAAGCCATGGCCAAGCATGTGGTGCTTCCGGCAGAACTGTGTATGAGAATGTTGTCCTGTGGTAGGGTTACATTCATGCCTGAGAAGATGAATGTTATGGTGGGTGCAACTATTGGCACTGTGTAGCACGTGTCAAACCCTCCTAGGGATGTCACCGTTAGGTTTGCCTTTCCCCCCACTCGTCGCCGGAACTCATCCCGGACCGCCACATACGCCGGCGCAACTAGCCGGGTGAACACCGTGCCTGCATGTTTAACAACAAATTACAACAACTTTGGTAAAAACTATGTTGTATTTAAAGTATGTTTTGTAACATAAATGTGTTTCATTTTGGTTGTATTTTTGTTGAATGAGAAGGTAGAAGGGGTTACCGGAATCAAAGATGGTGCCGGATCCCGTGGCCGGATTGAAGGCCAATGCCTCCGGAGGAATATTGACGACTCTCCGGCCAACCCTAATTGCAACCAAGTTGACATAATACAGTGAAGATCTTCTAGGGTTCTTGAGAAGAGGGGTGTACTTGATCCTAATGGGCTGGGCCACAGGCCCAAGTCTGAGTGAGCCAGAGAAGTTGAGTGATTTGAAGCTGGGCAAGCAGTAAGAGAAAGTGGACTGATAGAGGTTCTGGGTCTGAGAAAGCAAAGATAATGGGCCTCGGCCCAAGCCCAATAGGCCCTGTGGTGGTGTACTGGGCCCAGTAGTCTTTGCAACACAGCCGAAGGTGTAGCCTGGAATAGGGTCGGTGGCAAGAGTAACGGTGTCTTGGACGAGGTTAGCAGCAACGGTGGAGCTACCATAAGTCAAGTTGAAGCTGCAGGAGCTGCTTCCACAACTAGGGTTAGGCACCTGAAAACGTTCACATCACAACGTCATAAAAGGAGATAGAAAAAAATTTTAATAATAGAAGAAAGTTTTTAATAAAAACTTAATTAAAAACACTTAAATTTAAAACTTAGTTAAACTTTGTTTTCTCACAATTATAAAATTACATAAAAATATGTGAATTATTTTAGTAAGAGACTTTGTGGTAACCATATTAATACAAAACATTACTAACTCACCCCACATCTAATCTGAAAAGATGAATGTACCTTACTAGACACTATCATTAAGATTTATGAAATTTGAAACTTGAGATCATTTTTTCCATCCAAAAGTTTTTTTTATATACAAAGTTCAAGCATCAAATCTTACTTACGTTCCTTATATTCTACACTGATATTGTTTTAATTATTTAAAAATAATACAGCATCTAATCAAGATACAATTTGAGAGATAGAATGGAGCCTAAGAAAAAGTCTGTTTAGCATAAAAAACAAAGTCTCGTGACCCTTCCTTGTCTGGGTGGCAAAGACTGCAGAATTACACATTGTTTTCAAAATTTTGGATTTTGGGAAGGGAAAAAGTACAGCAAGTCAACCCCACAAGCTATGGGACAAGGGAATGCATGTTTCTATGTGATGATGATAGCCAAGAGAATCATTGGACTCTCTTTCTCCTTCCAAGTCAAGAAAAGGAAAAAGACTAATCACAAAAAATCAATCTGGGCCATCCACAGACTAATGTTTTTATCAATTATCACAATTTTCTATGTGCTGTACTCTACTATAGTGTGAAAAGAGGTCACATGATTCTTAGCAGAAAATGTTTAGGACACCATTAACCCACAGTGACAGAAAGATTAAAAAGAAAAATATAAATACTGCATGATGTGATAAATAATAATAATTAATCAAGGGTTTTAATAAAGTGAGTGTCCAAAAGTCACTCATTTGATTCTTTGTTAGGTTTTTGATGATTTTTAAACTCTCTCTTTTGTTACACATCTCATCAACATTTTGTTTTCTATTACATTTTAAGTTTACAGAAAAACAGTGAAACAAATAACCTAAAGCAATAGAGTTATAATAAGCTATTTTGTCATAACACCAAAAAACAATGTAAAATGAATTTAGATCTTGGCATGTTATGTTTGTTCTTTCTCTTTTGGTTGTGTCTCATAGTCACAGCATGAATGCTACATTTTAAATAGGAGTAGCAATGTGGACCATCCCTAAGCAGAAGGATGTGGGAGTTTTAACCTATATATTAACTTGTTTATGCCTTTGTTATTTACATTAACCCTTTGGATTATTACTTAAAAGACATTAGATTGTGATGATTTTATAAGCAATATAACCATAGAGTTTTAGGAAAGCAAAACAAGAAATCATGTACAATCTAAGAGACTTTGTAAATGTGAGTAAAAATTTACTAAGGAAAAAATGATAAGATTGAGAAATGTGGTGACCTGGTTGCATTGAGGAGCACCACAATTGACATTCTTGAATGTGGTGGACTTTTCAGGAGAAAACAAGGTCGATGTGCAGCCATCACAGGCAGTGCAAGGAATCCAAGCAGCATCATTGCTGGTGTCCATGGCCAAGAGCAAGGTTTGTGGTGGGGTGCCTATTTTGGCTCTCACAATGTAAGTTGGGCTCTGAATAATCTGTCTGCCTGAGGCAATGGGCACAACTGACCTCCCAGCCACCAAGCTAGCCAAAAACTGTAGCCTGACTTGGTCCTTGGCCTGCAGTTGGAGGACACTCTCTTCCCATGAAAGTGTCTTTGAGGGCCTAAATGGGGAGCAAGGGCTGAATACATGGAAAACTTGAAGGGTGGAGCCATGGTCTTGGGTGTCACATTTGGGGTTCAGCCCTTGGACTAGGGAGAAGAGTAGGAACAGGAATAAGGGAGAGAGTGAGAGTGTGGTTTTCATGGCTATTGGCTTGATGGGGTGATTTTGGTGCTTTCATTTGAGTCCTTTATATAGTAAAAATGATAAAAAAATGAAGTTTTTATTTTTTGTATTTATAGGGGAAAAAAGATTTTTTTGGGGGTTTGTAGGTGAGAAAGGGGTATGGGTCACTACACTTAGAGGTATTAACATTGTGGGGGTGACAAGTAGAGTTATTTAGAAGTAAGTGGGAGGTAACAGACTGTACTCCATTTGGTTCTGTAGCCTACTCTGCCTATTTCCTGTATCACAATTTCAATATGCAAATTACACCTTCCACTATATACTCCAAATTTTTGAAACAAACACCTTTCACCTATAACTTCACATCAATTTTTTCAATTGGGCAAGAAAAGGGTAGGTTGGGTCTAGATATGAAGAAATTTTTTTTGGGTTAATTATTTGGTACAAATCAAGTAGCTATGACAAATAAATGTTTAATAATACTGTGCTATAATGTAAAACTAATAAAGCCATGCATAATTGAAAAGTTATGGGTTGAGATAAAGTGTTGTCTTTCACAAGCCAAAGGGAAGTGCTCTTTGGTTGTTAAGGCAAGAAAGGATGGTGCAAATGTGGGGGCAAGGAAGTACCATAATGCACACTAAGTAGATTGAACTTGGAACACTTTTTCAGAAGATCCATTATTGATTTCTCCTCAAATTTTAACTGCAAGAGAATAGTTTTGAAGACTTGGAAGAAAGAACATAGATCAGGTAATTAATTTCTTGCATAAAAGACAAAGCAAGCATAGCATCAAACCAGAAACCGTGATTTCAGCTGAATGGTTGTCCCCTTTTATTCCATAGTTGGATTTACCTTTTCACGGGTTGTGTTGTACTTTTTTCTTATCTTATTCCTTGACTCCACCACACAGTTAAAGCCAGGCATTATATTTGCTATGCTGCATCATTATTATTACAAATCATTACACAAGCAAGTTCTGTAGGATCCAAGAAATTCATAGATTCAGCTCTTTCCCTCTTCACCAAATTGTTCCAGCTATGTATAATGAAATCTCACAAGGTCAATTTCACTGTCTGTGATATAAACTTCAGTCTTTTATTGTAAACAAAGTTGTTCCGGTCCCAACTGACATATTCTCTAGTATGTGTAGGAATATACTATATATTAATTGGGCCATATATGAGTTTTATGGTATTTGTTTAAACAAAAGAAAAGCTATGTGAAGACTAGGTCCATGCACCCTAAATGTGGTAAAATGAATCAAAATCTCATGTAGTAGTGCCAAAATGATTAGACCCCAGAAGGGGATTTGTTCAAGAAAAAGTGTAGGAGATTCTTAATTATCATTGCTTAGTGCTGATTGAGAAAAGTTATGTTTTTTTAAACATAAAGCTGCACTATTATTTGCAGTGTAGGACCCCAGAAAATGGGAGTTAATCATACCAAAAAATTGATTTGCTCCGAAACCGACTTGTGTCGGTACCATGAATTAAAATTGTGAGAGGTTACACTCACAACCACATATATACACCCACTAAGTGGACAAGTGACATGGTTGTTTCATAAGCTATAAAAATTAAATATTTGAAGTGAGATCTTGATCTGATCAGGGAAGTTTAATTTCAGGAAGAGATTAGATTCTCATTATTATGGTCATTTTCTTAAACTTCACTTTCAAATCCCTTGATAAAGACCCTAGTGCCATCAAGCTCAGCTTTGAAGGAACTATATTGTGGACATTGTTCTATTATATAAGTTAATAGACATCAGGACCAAGAGAATCTATGCCTTTGACAGTGTCACATGTGAGTTCACCACTGTGGTTGGCACTTGAGAAAACTGAGATATAGCCATGTGAATCGTGGTTACCCCATTCAGAAAATCAATCTCTTCAGTATATAATTACACTTCTAGTTTGGATCCATGCCATAAAAAATGACAGAATTTGAATTCAACAATGTGTGGCCATTATGAGACAGTAAACTACAAAAATTTCACAAGACAACAAATTACTTTACTGGATTACTAAACTTTATGAATTTTGACTGTCTTGGATAAAAGTGCAGTTTTAACTTAAACCAGATTAATCAATCTCCTTTGTCTGGGGCTAAAAGTAAGTTGAATCATAACCTTTGAAAAACAAGGCCCCTTTTAATCCTATTACTAGTTAACATGTGAGCACAAAGGCACAGTTAAATGCTACTTTTTCCTAAGCTTTAGTTAGTACATAATACACTAAAGAAATCGTCAACCACAAAAAAGATTGAATATAACTCACTCTTAATCTTGAGGAATAAATCATCTGCAATTATTGTAAGTGATTCCATGACCTCTATGTGGAAATACATATGCATATTGTCAAATCTTATAACAAAGCATCTCATGGTAGGAAAGAGTAACGAGGTTTATATTTATATAAAATGAAAATATTAAATTTACATTTATATTATTTATTTCAAAGAAAAATAGGAATGACAGAATTATTTTTGGTGGGGCTTAAGAAAAAGAAACTTCCACTAATGGGAATGGGAAAGTTGGATTTTTTTAGATTTTTACGAAAATTAAATACCTGTAGAAAATTATTATCTTTGGTGGGACTAGTTAAAGGGAGAAAAAAATTCCCACTCATGTGACATGAAACAGGAAAGTTGCTAATTTATTTAATTTATAATTTTATGAAAATAAAAAAATTTCAATAACATAAAAGTATTAAATAGTTTTATATTAAAAAAAGAGTAGAAGTTATTATTGTATTTAATTGTTTGAATTATTAAAAAAATTACACAATGTATTTATGGTATTAGTATGAATTATTTATGGTTTGTATCATAACCAAAATGGTATCACCCAAATTTAAAAAAAAAAAAATTCAAAGAAAATCTTTCTTTTTTCCAATCAAATATCTCATTTTTTTTCTATTATATTTTCTTTATTTCTATCTATTTTATTTTTTCCTCCTACTGATTTTCCTCCCTACATTTTTATTTGTACAAAGTGTAAATATTTTAAGGCTAAAAATAAATAGGCATTTCATAGTAGCCCTCCCTAAAAAAAAGGCATTTTAGTTTTCCTTGGTAAAGAATTTCTTGCGACTTTTGTTAAGATTTTAAAGTGAAAAGCTTGAGGGGTTTAATAGGGTAAAGTCAAATTTGTAAGATTGTGAATTTATTGATAGTGAAGAGTACATAGTTGAAATTAGTATAATATATATAAATAAAACATTATATCAGTGTACTTACTAAATATATCCGCATTAATTTGCAATTAATTACATTATTACACTAGGAAATATGATAAAATATTACCCTCTTAAGAGACATATTAAGCATATCAAAGAGATATCTACATAATACATTTCCTTCAAATTGGAGCATACAAATTTTGAATGCCTAATTTACAAATAAAATATTTAAATTACTTTTTTTCGGATGCCTTAGTAAAAATATATGAGTTGAATATGAGTGGGTATATATTTAGTAGTAATGTTACTTTTAATAAATTCATTTTGTATAAAATGAAAATCAACTTCAATATATTTTATACATTTATGAAAGACTAGATTAACAATAATGTAATAGTTGTTTAACGATCACATTGGAGTTTCATAGGATGAGAACAATTAACTCGGTGAGACATGAGTAAAGCTTTTAGTCATTTTAGTCACAAATTGTGGTAGTCATGGATCGATACTCAGCTTCAGTGGAAGAGCGAGAGATAATGTGTTGTTTCCAAATCTTTCCAAAGATGACAAAATTATCAAGTACAAACTAGCTCATAAGTGAGAGTCTCGTTAAAGGACAACTTACTCAATCTAATTCGCACCAAGCGTATAGTTGAAGATCACAATTAGCACAAACAAAATTATTTGGCTTGGATTACCTTTGAAATAGCGAAGAGTAGGAAGGATTGTTTCCCAATGCTCTTGATGTGGGTTCTACATAAATTATGCAAGCACTTGCACAAAATAGGAAAGCTTCAATCTTGTAACAGATAAATAAATCAAACATGCCACTAGTTTACGATAACATTCTAGATCAGAGAGAGGCGATCCATTAGCCAATGGAAGATAATGATTTTGATCAAGAAGAAAAACAATAGGTTTAACTCCAAGCATGTTAGCTTCATAAATGATGTCAAGAGCATATTTTCTTTGACAAAGAAATATACCTGTGGATTTTTGAGTTACTTCAATGCCCCAAAAATATTTCAGAAGACCAAGAACCTTCATGTGAAAATAGGTGCATAAGTATTGGTTAAAGGCAAGATGACATCACTAACACTTCTTGAAATAATCAGATCACCAACATAAACTAGCTATGATACTGAGTTGTACCAACATAGACTAGCTAGGATACTAAGTTGTAGTTATATAGAGTAAATAAGAAATAATCGAAAAGAGATTGCTAGAATCCATATTATTTTAAGGCTTCGACCAATTTAGCAAACCAACTTCTAAGAGCTTGTTTCAAAACATCCAGAGACTTTTGAAGATGACATACTTGACTTGAAGTACGAGATTAGCCTCAATAAATGTTTGAGGTTCAGTTCTTGTAGTAATGATCACTAAGAAATGCCTATATTGTGAAAAAAAAATTATTATAGTTTACATAATAAGCTACAGGATAACGTGTACCTAAGAATTGTGGTGAGGGATATGAACTCTTCAAGAGGTGTAATTTACATGTATTGTTGACTATAAAATCTTTTAAACTAATGGAAGGTATCTTGGTGTGTTGGGCACGACCAAAAGATTCCTCATTTATAACACTGTTGGGACCCCCGTATCATATATAGTCTCATGTTTGTTTTCTCATGTGTTGTTACTATGTTAGGAAATGAAATTTGAAAGCTAAGGGTTGGTGGATTTTCTCCTAGATTTTCATTTGTGCCACTTGTCTTATTGATCTCATTACCAACATGAGAAATAATATTTTCTTGCATGTGACTATGTGGAGCATTGTTTTGTTCTTGATTGTCATGTACACCATCCTAATTTATTGTAGAACCTAGTTTAGAATTAGTGGTGGACTTTTGTGATCATTAGTAAGATTAGGAAAAATTTTCTCACAAAACAAAACATCTCTTGAAATTTAAAATACTTTAGATTGAAGATTATAGTCTCGTCACATTTTTTCCCATAAGGATAACCTAAGAAAATATATTTGTGGTTGTGACTAGCAAATTTATCTCTTTTGTATCCTTGGTTATGCACATAACATAAACATCTGAACATAGACAAATATCCAAGCCGAGGCATCGTACCGTATAAAACTTTATATGGTGTCTTTCTCTACAAATTAGGTGATAGAGTTTGATTTATTAAATATCCATTAGCCAAAATACATTCTCTCTAAAACTCAATAGAAAATTTCCTTAGATTTGCAAAGCACATGCAACATTAAGAATATGCCTATATCTACGTTCTGCAAATCCATTTTGTTGTGGGGTTTCTACATAAGATGTTTCATATACAATACCATGCTTAACAAGTGAATTCAATATTATTGTAACTTCATACTCTTTTCACTTGTTTATTATATTGAATTCCACCACAACTACAAAATTGCACAAATTCATAGAGACTTCTATCTATCAATAAGTGTATCCATGATGCTGTCAAATAATCATCAACAACTACTAGAATATCTTGCACCATAAGATGCGATGGTTCCATAAGGTCTCCATAAATCATAATGAACTAATTGGAAACAACTCAAAGTTTTATTATTACTAGGAGAAAATTTCTCCCCATTTTGTTTTACTCTAAGGCAAACATCACAAACCTTATTACATAAGATAATATTATTGTCAATGCTAACATTTGAAAATAACTATAAAACATTAAATGATGGATGTCCGACTTGAGCCACAAATTTAAATATTTTCCATTATTAGTTTATAGAACTACCATGATTGTCCTTCTTCTTAAGTAATAAAGTCCCTCTCGTAGTTCACCCTCTTCAAGCACCCTTCTTGAAGTGCAGTCCTGTATAATATAAAATTTATTGGTGTAGTGAACAACAAAATTAGATTCATCAATCAACTCAGATATTGAAATGAGATTGCATTGCAAACTTCGACACAAAGAACATTAGCTAATTTCAACTTGTTGCTTAATATCATTGTTCCTTCTTTTGTAACAGTTGTTTGTTTCTCATTTGCAAGTTGAACAAGATATTATATCATGTCTCAAATACAAGCTAAGCATTCTAGTGTACCTGTATATGGTGAGAAACACCTATGTCTACAATCCATTGAGGGAATACTTACCAATAGGTTTCTCAGTTTTCTAACTCGACACTATTTAGAATATTCAACAATGTTTGTCATTGCTCACCACTAAGTCCATTTATATCACTTCTATCCACATCTAAGATTGTGCTTGTTGTCTTGTATTGATTTTTTTTATTAATTCTTTAGGTCGTTTGTCGATAGGAGTCATGCATTGTTGTCCCCATTCTCCACATCTATTTCCTCTTTTGTTCCCACAAGTAATGTCATAAGGGGAGATGGTTTTCCTGAAGTCATCGTTTCATCATTGTTGATGTTGCCTTCTACGTTAGCCATGGAAGCAATATGGAAGCTATATACTTTTTACAAACCAGGCAAAACTCTAATATCATAAATAAGAAGAAACATGAACCAATATGTGTTGATTCAGAAAAGTAATACAATATATAAACAAAAGAACACTATTTTGTGAACTTTCTGAATATAACTATCTTAGTTTGTAAATAATTACATGATTACAACTATTAAGAAATATGAAAAAGAAAAAAACATTATTTATTATACCACAAGACATGTGAGAATATTATAACTAACATAATTTGAAAATGATATAGTTTAGAACACAAAATCGTGACGTTTATTAAACTAATTGAGTTAAGTATTCTCTTTACCTCGAGATTTTGTTAATTAATAACTCTCCTAACATTATTTTTCAAATTAAGGAATTTTCTGAAAAGGAACCATGATAATTAATATATTATAGTTTATTCTAAAAACAATTTTTAATATATAGTTTTTCTTGCATAGAAGCTATAAAATACAAATTATTGAGGTTTTTTTTCCCACTTTCGTGTATTTTTTCACATTAATGTCCAAATGGACAAAAAAAAATTATTTACCAAAATGGACAAATTTTACTAAATAAGATTTCAAATTAATGAATCCTTCCACCTAGGCATGATTTCAGGTTAGTCAAATATAAGTGACATTATGAAGATTTCAATTAAAAACATTAATTAAAATCATTTCTCTATCTGTAATTATCTTTTAATTATTTCACATTATGTTGTTACCTTTAACAATTAACAAAATAATAATAATAATAATTACATAATAATAATAATAGTAATAATAGTTAACCGTAACAAAAAAATTAAGACATATAAATTTATTTTAAATGAAAACAAAATAATATAATGATAATAAGAATAATTTTAATTAAATTCATATGAATTTAATTTAAATAATAGTAATAATAATTTTAATTAAATTCATACAAATTTAATTTAAATAATAATAATAATTATTGAAACAATAATTATAATTAAATTCATACAAATTGAATTAAAATAATAATAATAATAATAATAATAATATTCAGGAATAATAATGATAATAATAATTTAATGATTATTTTCTAAAAAATAATAATAATATTCTAACAAATCTAATTAAAAATAATAACGATTATAATAATAATATAATAATAATAATAATAAATTTTATAAATAAAAAAATAAAATTTAATAATATAATATTAACTTTTTAATCACAATTAGTGGATTAGGTTTGACTTGCATGTCATTATTATTAACGTCCTCCGTTATCATAGAGACAAAATGAATAAACACTCTAATAATTATAATATCAACTATTTTTACATTATAATTAACCATTATCATTATTAATATAAATAAATATACCAGAATAAAAAAATCCTATTATTCATATATATTAAAAGATACAATTATATTATTTTTGAAAAAAAACTTATATTTTTAGTCTGAATAACTAAAAAATGAAAAAAATAAAAATAAAAGAACAAACCTTTTAAGACAAAGATAAAATTTTGAAACCCACATAGGGCCACCCTTATTTGTCACCAAATCACGCAATGTGCAAGCGTACCGCACAAGTAGCAAACTCTACTCATCATATCATAATCTAACACATGATGAATAGTGAATATTTTTTTTATAGGATTTATAATATCTTATAAATCATCATTAAGAAAGTAATATATATATATATAAGAAAATTATTTTATAAATATTTGAAAAAATAAATTAATTTTTATTTATAAAATTAGTATCATTTCCTACATAAATTAATTTATTAAAACCATGTAATATAATTTATCTAAATTCTTATTTTTAGGTTATACGTAAACTAGTTTTACCTTATAAAAAAATCAATAGTTTTTTTTTCTCTTTTATGAATTTAAGGATAAGTTTATTGAAATAAATGTATATTAGTTTGGACAAACTTTAAAAGGACTTTTAAAAAAAATAAAAAAATAAAAATTTCATATAAATTTAAATACAAATTAAAAATCAGAATTTAGAAAAATCATAGGAAATCATTTTTATATAATTTATGCATAAATTATTTTATTTTCTTCTTTCTATCCTAAAATTTTTATAGGAAAAAGTTTATTCAATTAAACCCGTATGTGTTTTCACCATTGCTATTAAACTGAAGCATCTAAAGGTGTAGGTGGAGATTTCTTTTTTCTTCATCTCAAGCTCATTGGGCTTTAGAAACACTTTGCCCAACTTGATGTGGGCCAACTTGAGTCCCTTTTAGAACTCTATGGATTAATTCTGTTACATTTTGGTGAGGCAAAAACTTCCTGCACCTTATCATTTGTGATCTGCAACTCCATCAACCTTCAAAAACTTAAAATTACCCTTTATATTTTATTTTAAATCCATCAGGAGTGTTTTCTAGAAATAAGTTCTAAGAAATATTTTTCATAATATAAATCTATGTTCTGGAATCTATTTCCAAAAAATAATTTTCAAAACATAAACTTTATATTTTGAAAAATATTTTTCAAAATCTTGGAAAATATTTTTTTAGAATTTATTTTAAAAAAATATATTCTGGAATATAAAATTTATGTTATGAAAAATATTTTTCAGAAATTTAAAAAAAAATATTTTTCAGAAACTATTTAATTATAAATACAGAAGATATTTTAGTTATTTCATTATTATGATTGGTGCAGGTCAAAAATGATGGATTGGACTAAGCAATTGCCTTTTGTAATGCCTGAAAATGGGAAAATTAAGTTTTTGGCTGGTCCTCTAATCTATGGATTAGTAATTGAAATAATGATTTTTCAAGAGTGAACAAATCTGCTCCTGATGAACATTTTCTTCTAAAAGAAATGACTTGAACCTAATAAGGAATAGTATTATGAATTGAATTAACAAACTAACAATGAAAGAATGTAGTGATCTTTAAAAGTTAATATTGAAGGGCTATCTTACTTGATGTTCATGATGTGTTATGTTATTTTTCATTTTGTTTTATGTGAGCTTATACTTGTGATTAGGAATGAAAATGAACCTAATCCATTAGTCAATTTATAAATTTAATAATATAAAATGAAACTAAGTAGGAGAAGACAAAGATAAGTAACTATTTTAGGTTTTGAGTGATCTTATTGGGAAGTTAGTGCATAATCCTCTTAGATCAAATATGGACATAAGGTAGATTGTACCTTCATATGTAAGATTATTGTTCAAAGAGTTGGACATTCTATTACATTTTTCTAATTTTAAAAACTAAATACTAAATTAATGTTACATTTATTCAAGTCGGTATTATTTTTGTATAGCTTCTTTCATATTTTTAAAATTGTATGTAGGACACAAAATATCATATATCTAAATAAGTTTAACCATTTTTACCAACTATAAATATGAAAAAGAGGTTGATGGAATGAAAAAAAGTTTGCTACTTGTAGTTAGTCCTTCAAAAACTTTAACACTACAATTAATGTGTTTATTGACAATTTTGAACACAAATTCTCAGACAACTGATATAGAAAGATGTGCAATGATAAATTTATAATATTTTATGGCTTTTCTACATTAGTTATCTAGTAATCAATTTGAAAAGGTATTCAAAACTATATCAATTTTTTTCTTATTTTGTATGTGCACTTTTCTTATTATGCCTTCACTTAATTTATGTTATGTCCTTGTTGTCAAAGCTTGGTCCATTATACATTACAACAAAGATTCTTCTTACTCACTTTTCCTAAAATTCCTTTATCTTTGTGTGATCTTCCTCTAATACACAGGTAAGTCTATCTTGTATAATTTATTGGAATATTTGAGAATATATTGTGTATTTCAATTTGAGGGCAAAATGAATGGTGCCATGTGAGAAATCTGCCACCATAATATACCATGAGACTTGCATGGTGACTAGTTATTGTAAGATTTTCTAGGAAAATTAAGATGACGGGTGAAATGAATGTGAATTTGTGTGATGTAAAGAACCTTGTGGTGATATAGTATGCCTTTATTGAATTTATGTAAATTAAGACTCATTTTCTTTCAGACTCTAGACTAAACAAGATTTTATTCTTGATTATTATAGTGTTGCCTAAGAACTGTTGATTTAGTTACACAACAATGCAGTCTCTACAACATTATAAATCTAATAAGCCTTTTGTGTGTTTAATAAATTTGGACTTAGGCTTGCTTAAATAACTTGGAAAGTTTTTTATTTTTTTTGGCATATGTAATAGGTTTAAGTTTAATGATTTTTTTTTACATGAACTATTCTTATAACGTCAATCCCTTATCAGTTTTAGCATAAATAAAAAATGTCAAAAAAATATATTAATACTATTATATTATATAATATACATGGTTAAATTTATTTATAGTTTTTTTTAATAAAGAAGAATATTTGAAATAATGATGAACTAGAAACAAATGAGATAAAGATTGAAAGTGAAGTTGTATAATACTAGTAGGTCACATTTTATATAAAAGGAAGCAAAAAAGTAATCATCTTGGAATGTCTTTAGTGTCACTAATAGATAAAAGGAATTCTACATCGGTTAAGAGGTACTTTTTACACCGATTCTACAACTGATATTGATGTGGATGATGACTTTCTATATCGGTTTTATAATCGGTGTAGTATGTCCCATTATTATATCGGATAAAAAATAACTTACATAAAATAGTGCTTCAAAGACCTTCAAAAAATAAAAATTTGGGATCTATTATATCGATTGTGAGTCACAATCAATGTAATATACTACTCTAGTGTATATAATAATTTTCATTGCGTAAGACATATTACATCGATTCTCTTAAGAATTGATGTAGTATGTACACCATATTACATTGGTACTTAGAGGAATCGAAGTAATATAACTTCCTCTGGATTTTTGCATTGTGATATAACCTGGAACATATTACATCGATTTTTAGGAGAACCGAAGTAATAGGTGTGATACTACATCAATTAGTTCCTTAACCGATTTAGTATCTTACTCGTTGAAAAAAAAGTTAACTTTCTATGACACGTATTACATTGGTTATGTGCCTTAACCACGGTTATCAAACTCGTGAGTTGACTCATCAACTCGTTTGAGTTTACGTTTCTACTACCCTTTATCGAGTTGATTCGGAAGCAAACTCGTTTTTGAGATAAACTCGGTGGACTCGGAAGCAAAACCGGTAGACTCAGTCAAACTCGTGATTCGGGAACCGAGTCAACGAGTTAGGAAGAAAATGTCAAAACGACTTACACATTGGTCATTTAGGTTATTGGGTTGCGATTTCATAATTGGTTAGGACATACCTGGGTTATTGAGTTGCGATGTAGGGTTATTGTTGTTGTCCTCACTGTGCATACCCTAACCAAATCCTAAATTGGATTCAAATTGGTTGGAGTGGTTGGGGCTCAGGACGTAAATCACCATAAATTGGTGACTTTTCTTTCCTCTTACAGTCCTGACATGATAACAAACAATATGTATCAATTTAAATAACATTAAGAGATTTTAATTAAATATACCTAATTATTTTTTGAAATGGCCTTAATGAGATATGTATGTCATGCAATAAATGTTAGAAGTGTCTCTCTCACTACTTTAACCTCTAATGTGGGTACTAAAACCTCCACACTTTTGTCTCTAACTTCTTGAACGACCACTCTAGTCAAATCATCCTAAATGGGCACAATGCGCACCGTTGGAGCTCCAAAGTACACTCTCCCAATGACCACGAGAAGAAACTTCTCCAACAAACAACTTACACCAATAGAAAACATCTGTATGTTTCCTCCTCCTCGTCCTCAGTAGCACAACTTCCTTTTGTGTTACCTCGACCACGAGTAGGTAGTATATCTAGCTCGAGTGGAATATGCTGCTAAGAGATGCACATGGACTCTAACCTCTAGTTGAATTCACGTTTTAACTCATTTGTGACATGTGTTTTTATTTGCTCAGTTGATTGAGGTGTGAGCCTTTGTGTCAATTGCGCAGCTAGCTCCTCTATCATCTCTTGACTCACTGAAGAGTTGGAATGAGGAGTTGATCCAAATTATTGTCTGACACCCACACCAAAATCAGCATATGTACACGATCAAGGTGCTCTTCAATGGTAATAACAACAATAATATGTCATTTTGACCCTAGCACACAATTTTAGTTTTAAACAACTAATACTATATTACATCGATTGGTATAACAACCAATGTAATAGATATCATATTAGATCAATTACATAAACAACCAATGTAATATGACCCATCTAGTGTCAGGCGCAGCGTGTGTGGTGCCAAGTACATCTCTTGCCTCTGAATCTTGCGTTCGGTGCATCGAGCACAATTCCCTGGCGTTAGACACACTTTATGTCTCTAACTCTCAATTTTGTTAGCGCCAGGTGCAATTCTTTGGTGTCAAACGCATTTCCTGTACCACTTTCTACATTGGTTATAAGTTATAATCGATGTAGAATATAGCCCTGCACATTTAAAAAAAATTATTTTTCTGAACAATACTATTATATTACATTGATTGAAGATATAACTGATGTAATAAGTGGTACACTTAGTTATTTTATAATTTTTTTTCAATAGGTCTTCTTAGTTACTTTCTTCAACACGGTTGTAACTAAAACTGATGTAAAATTATATTTTTTACATTATTTAAATGATAACTGATGTAATATATGTTTAATTAATTACAAAATTATCATCGCATTTTTTTTTAACAAACAATTCTCTTTTAACCGATGTCATATCTTGTTATAAAATCTCATTTTTTAGGAAGATGTTGTAAGATGATATTAGGTTTAAAAATCATTAGATGATTTATATATTATGTTTTGATAATAACAAAATGGAATTTAAGACTATCAAACTTTGCAAATGTCTCTTCAGCATATTCTATTACGTTTTTATTTATTTATTTTATTTTATTTTAATTAGTTTTGGAATAATTTAGAATTTAAAGCATATATAAATTTAAAAACAAGTTTAAACTTTCTGAATAGACTAAAATTTTAAAATATTATTGAAATACTATTTATCAAAGTAATAATGTTTTTATTTTTTTGTGTCAGATTGGAAAACAACAAAAAGATAATTTCAATTTTGAAAATTATTTTTTCTGCACCGGTTTCATAGACAACGTTTTCTTGTTTCATGTTGCTTTAGTTTTGATAATTAACTCATGCAGATGCAATAAAAAAAAAATGGGATTGAAGATATAGTATTTTTCGGAAAAGTTATCTTCTTTTATTTTACATAAATTTCAGCAGGGGTTGGAGATGTTTTGTACCTTGGATTTGGGATCTGAATATAAATAGGAAAAAGAAAGGAAAAGGGGTTTAACGCGCCCAAAAAGAGCAGAGGAGGAGAATACGATGCCAAAGGAATATTGAATGCTTAACTAATTTAATAAGAAACGTGTTTCTACCGCTTTATTGCCGCACAAGTATAAATACAAAACAAAGTCAATTTTGTTACTTTCAGAAGTTGCTGCCAACCTATGTACATAATAAAAATAAATGGACTATATATAAGTTTAAGAACACAAATATATGCTTGACTTGTTTTTCTACCCAGAAATATGAAGCAATTAATATGTTTGAAGTTGTGTGTCTTTCAATTATAATAAATTTTACAATTTTGATAATATATAATGAATATTTATGATGAGAAAGTCATTTTATTTTTATGATTTACTATTTTCGCACATGTAAACCGAATAGTTAAAAAAATCTAGGTTTTATTTTATTTTTTTTTAATTTGACCAATGAGTGTTTTTAAGTCAGTCTATCAGCCTATTTTGTTAATTTTATTAAAAATTAAAAATTGATATTAATAAAGACTAATAATTACAAATAATTTTTAAGTAAAAGAAGATTATATTTAATTCAATATTATAAATTTATTATTATAGTAAATATTATTGCACTTGAAAAGGCAAATATATTATTAATTTTGAAAATTTATGATTATTATTGCATGTATCGTGACACGTTATTTTTGGAAATAATATGTGTTGTTGGCTCTTGTATTCATGTGATAACAATTTCTTTTTTATTCTCATTAGATATTTTTAGGGAGAGGTTATTGTTCACCATTTAGTGCGATGCATTTTCGATATTCCATGAAATCTAACATGAACATATGAGATGACTAAAAAAATATAATCCTTCGTAATCATATTTAATCATATTCAACTGCATTGAACATAAAATATTTGTTAATAATATCTTAAAACTCCACTAATCTTGTTTTGCTAGTGTCTCTCATTCTATCAAGAACTAACCTAAAAGATTAACTACAATATCAACTAAAGGTACATACTAATTTTAAAAGGGGTTGAAGAGAGTCTCAAGACTTTTTTTACAAAAGAGACTACATTTATATCAAATAACATCTAATAATAAGAAGTAACACAAAGTTTTCATACTAATTCCTAATATTCTTGGGTTACATCTCCATATCTCCTTCTAGAACTCTTAAAAGAGTTATTACACCAATAAAAAACTTTAATGGTAATGAGTACATCAGTCCTAGTTATCACTTTTTAAATTTCTCATAAGATTAAGAATATTCAAGTATTTTTTGCTACTACTCCTAACTACATACCTATAGAGAGATGGGAGGTTAATATCACTTATTTTGTTTCAGGATAGTTATTTATTACATGTGTTATTAATTAGTAAATAAAACTTATTTCAATGTTGACAGGGTGTTAGGAAGAAGCCACTAGGCACAGTGAGACCCTTCAATTATTGTCATAGGTTGGTTATTAGAAGTTGGAGCAAAAGTTTATTTTAAGAAAAACTTAAAAGCATTTTGGCTTTTAGTAGGATGTTTTTAGTGGAGATGTTATTCAACCTTCATCCCGACATGAGAAACGGAAGCAAACCCATCTAAAATGCATAATTACTTCAACTTGATTATTTGTTATGTTTGTATCTCTTTATAAAATTTTGTATTTCCTTTTTGCGGTTCATATAAAAAAATATAACATATATATAACATATACTATTATTTGTCTTCTTTTATTTAATTCATTTTTGAAATTACTTTTTTATTAATTCTTTTTATGTAGATCGTTTATAGTTTTTTGAAATTATTAGAGTATTTAGAAAGTTTAAATGTGGTGCTATTGAAATGTTTAGCTCAATTTTAATTGAGCATGTTATCTAATATGATTAATGTTAAATGTAGAAGTTATCAAACATTATTGTTTATGAAATTTGCTTAATCATTAGTAACATAAAGATTGAACTATTAGATTTAAGTATGATATTACGAATACAAATAAAATGTATATTTGTTAACACATTATGTACATGCAAGCAAGACGGTATAAATCAAGATAAGATAATCAAATCAATATTTAGATATATTTTGTTATCAAAATTTTAACAATGAAAAAGATTATTTGGATCTTAACAATAAATAGATAGATTGTTTTTATCTAAAAGCACTAAATTTGTTGTGAGTATTCTAGGTATTAGGGTCAATTACCATAACTTTGCACCATTCAAATTAGCTTTACACGATATAAATAACTTAAAATCACAAGTGCAATTGGATTATGTTATAATTAGTTTAGTAAACGCATTACCAATGTTATTAATATGAATATGTATCATACAAAAGAATGAATCCAATGTATATACAAAGAGATGAATAAATTGAATAGAATAGAAGAAAGAAGAATCAGTGGTCCATCATGAGTGTAAACTCATGAAAGCTGAGGAGGCCATCACCATTCAAATCAAAGTGATGAATCATAGCAGTGCATTGGTGGATGGATTTGGATTCCCCTAACCTAGAAAGCATCCTTTGCAAGCTTTTGGGAGTTATAAACCCTAACATTTCACTGTCATTGTACATCTCAAAAGCCTCTTCCAAATCCTTCAACTTCTCTTCTTCTCCTGCTGCTTCCATCACCTTCACCAAATCCTCCAAACTCAAAAACCCATCACCATCCCTATCCAATTCCTCCATCAACAATTCAACTTCTTTCAACCCTAACTCACCACCCATCATCCCCAGCCTCTTCCTAAGCTCCCATGGGGCAATCTTACCGTCCCCATCTTCATCAAGATACTTCAGAACACGCTCAAAATCTGTGTTAACCATCCTCATCGTGTTGTCACAACACAACCCTGTGATTATGTGATTATGTATGGTGGAGTAGGTAGTTGTGTAGAACATTTTGTAGGAGTGGGATATTTATATATGTTGGTATGAGAAGTAAAGATATAGAAGAAACGAAGGAGAAAGGAAATGGGCTTAACGCGCAACCCTAAACAACGTAACACTAGATTCGTTGAATCAATGCTTACCTAATAAATATAATATAGTTTATTCAAAGACGTGTAATACAAAGTCAATTTTGTTACTTACCTTTAACAAGAAAATCTTGTTGCCTAATAAATTCATGTCTAAAATCAATTTTAATTGCTTCTATATAAAAATCTCTACACTGATGGTAGTTGAAAAAATAAACTACAAAAACTGGTTGTATTTCTGAAACTCTTTTGTTTTCATTTTCTGGTGACGAAAATGTATGTCAGCAATATATATTCCCTTCTTACGTGACAAATTTCATTAAATGTTTTTGTTCCCCAAGAGTTTTGATTTTAGTTTTTCTGATTATTTTTTCTATTTTCTGTCCCTCAAAATTTGAAAATCACTAGATATATAGTTGAAGTCACCTATTAAAAGTATCAAAACAATCCTTAAAAGAATAAAAACCAAACAAAAAATAAAATACGCACTAAAAAGTTAACGAGGTATTATTAAAAATATTTTAATGATAGTCAATTTTCTCTATTTTCATATATGGTTTAATGATAAATACTTTTGAACTTGTTTAATATGAAAACTAGGAACTTTATGTGTTTATATTGTTCTCGTTTTGAAAAAATATAGTTTATGTGATTTCCTCTTTTTTTATATATGATTTGCTGATAAATATTTTTGAACTTGTTTAATAAATATGAAAAATAAGAATATCGTGTGTTTATATTTTTCACATTTTAAAAAAATACAGTTATAATATTATGAAAAATAAGAATATCGTGTGTGTATGTTTCCTCTCATTTTGAAAAAAATACAATTATAATGTTATGGAAAGAGCGTTTAAGTAGTTTCCTCTATTTTGATACGTGATTTATTGATAAATATTTTTAAGTATTTTTGAAATCCAAGTGAAAAACGAAAAGTACAAATGAATGTAAACACATAACTGAATAAAAAAATTATCTTTTGTTGTTGTATAACTGTGTCAAATAGATGTAATAACACATAAGATTGTCAATGTATCACGATCTTTTTTATCGTGCTATTTTATTTTAATGGGTTATAATTTAATATTATGTTAATTTTATGTATTTATTTAAACAAAATATGTACGTATTATAATTTTATATATTTGATGTATAGTGTATAATATAAAAGAAAACAATATTAATTAAAGAAGAATGTAGATCATATATTTATAAGAAAGAATGTAATTTATATTATGAATTAATAGTTTATAATTATTTTTATTGGATATAGATTTTCTCTAATATCTTTTGGGTGTTTTTGTTGTTGTTACATACGTAACATAATGATAATTTTGAGATTAAAAATTTTATTTTTTTAAAATATAATCAAAGACAAAATAGAAACATAAATTATCTAGAGAATAACATCATATATTGTTACATATATATATATATATATATATATATATTATAAATTATGATAAAAAGTATAATTAAAAAAATATGTAATTAATTGATATTATATTAGAACTTTTAACTAGTGATTTTCAAATTTTGAGGGACTGAAAATAGAAAGAAATTAGAAAAACTAAAATGAAAACTCTTCGGAGCAAGAACTTATATTCAATGAAATTTGACACGTAACCAGGGGAATATTGCTGCCATGCATTTTTGTCACGAGAAAAGGGAAACAGAAGAGTTTCAGAAAGACCACCAGTTTTTGTAGTTTAATTGTTTTAAGTACCGTCAGTGTAGAGATTTTTATATTATTAAAGCAATTAAAAATGATTTTATGATTAAAGTAACTTACAAAATTGACTTCGTATATTACACGTCTTTGGAAAAAGTTATGAATTATATTATTAGGTAAGCATTGATTATTATTCCTCTCCTTCAGCGCAATGTCGTGTTACGCTGTTTAGGGTTGCGCGTTAAGCCCTTTTTCCTTTCTCCTTCGTTTCCTCTGTATATTCTTCACCTTTACCATGCCACACCAACATATATAAATATCTCATCCCTACAACATCTTATACACAACTACCTACTCCACCCTCAAGCACAAGATGAAGATGGTTAACGCAGATTTTGAGCGTGTTCTGAAGTATTTTGATGAAGATGGGGACGGTAAGATTGCCCCATGGGAGCTTAGGAAGAGGCTGGGGATGATGGGTGGTGAGTTAGGGTTGAAAGAAGTTGAATTGTTGATGGAGGAATTGGATAGGGATGGTGATGGGTTTTTGAGTTTGGAGGATTTGGTGAAGGTGATGGAAGCAGCAGGAGAAGAAGAGAAGTTGAAGGATTTGGAAGAGGCTTTTGAGATGTACAATGACAGTGAAATGTTAGGGTTTATAACTCCCAAAAGCTTGCAAAGGATGCTTTCTAGGTTAGGGGAATCCAAATCCATCCACCAATGCACTGCTATGATTCATCACTTTGATTTGAATGGTGATGGCCTCCTCAGCTTTCATGAGTTTACTCTCATGATGGACCACTGATTCTTCTTTCTTCTATTTTATTCAATTTATTCTTCTCTATGTACATCATTTTTAGTCATTCGATTCATTCTTTTGTATGGTACATATTCATATTAATAAAATTATAAAATTGGTAAGGAAATATATCTGGCCCAAATCACGTTCTAGAATGAAGTCACATTTTAGAATCTGACAGAGAAAATCTATCTTTTGAATGAAGTCAATAAAATTCTAAATTCTCAAGTAGAAAATTATTGTTATGATTAAAGTTTTATGGGATTTAATATTGGTGATTCTATGGGAAATACAAGAAGAGATACGAGCATCATATTCCAATCTTTTTATTTTTGGTAAGCTAATTAGCATGAAATTTTTTTATATTTGGTAAGCTAATTAGCATGAAAATTTTTGTAGGTTCCCACACTTCACGCTAGCTAAGGAGTTGGGAAACAATTCTATTCGATTGAAATTTCAATCAAATTGGAAACTATTCTATTCTATTGAAATTTCAATCAAAGTAAATTTTCATTTATTCGAGGGATCTTTGTTGTTTGTTTTTTTTTAAATTTTTATCATCAATTTTAGTAGGGGTAGTTAAAAAAAATATTTTTGTTAATTTAAGTAAGATTATTCTAAAATTTGGTTTTATTTAAATAACTTGTTTTATATTCCCAAATATTATATTGATATCTCTGTCTCATGATATCATCGTTTAAAATAAAAAGAATTTGTTTTAAATTTTTCAATAATATACTAAGTTAGAAGACATGACTGGAAATGGACTTGATTTGGAGTTTCAACTCTAATGTTTTATGATAAAATTAGTTGATTATATATATATATATAAACTTTGATGTTGATATTTTGAAAGATAAGAGTTGTGTTTAAATATTGTAAATTGATAAATAAATATGATTGTTAGGATCAAATTAATGCATAATGAGAGTGAATTATAAATACATATGTAATAATCTTGATTAAAATAATCTTGATTAAAATGAAATGGGAATACACAGATAAAGAAAATCAAGAATTATATATATATATATATATATATATATATATTAACGTAATATAATATTTGAAGCTTATAATCTTGTATAATGTTTATATGATATGATACAATCATAACCTAATTAATAAATAATTTGAGGTGCTTAATGATTTATAATATGAATTATATTTTTTAATGAATTTTTTACCCTTAGTATTAACTATTACACTTTGTCACCCAAGATGACAAATTTTATTTGTGATGCATGTGACTGAGTTGTCGTTAGTTTTAAGAGCCATGAAGAACTCACACAAATGCCAAAACCAATACCCATTCTCAATCTATCAAACTGACGGCTTATGACAAGAAACATAGCTGCGATTAAAACAAAAAACACTATAATTAGGACCAAACCAGAATGGCATATTTGCCACCACCATTTCTCTGCTTCCTTGTAATTGTCTGGTCCCCTAATACTTTTCGGAGCCTTAATCGCAACGCACAGAACCATGAGTTGAATCCCCTTGGTCCAACTCCAAATCAACATTCAAAAAAATCAAACAAAATAAGGAAAAAAAGAAGAGAAATTGCACAAAAACAAGTAAGAAAAAAAGACCAGTATTACAACCAACCTTTTGATTTCCTCGTCAACGCAACAGCGTTGTTGTTTCTTTCAAATTCCGAAGACAACCTATTTTACACGATCACGCAAATAATACGGAGGCAAAAACAAAAAAGTTTCTTTTTTTCTGTCGTGGGTTTATTCTCACAATTCGATTGATTCCTTCCATTCTGTTATTCTGTTCTGGGGTTGGTGCTGAAATGTTTTCTGCCACATTGCATTCATTGAAGATTCTGTTGTTGATTGAGGGGCTCTTGTGTTGTTGGCATTGATGGATGAAGGAGAATAGAGGTGGGGGTGTATCAAAGTGGATTCCTTAAAGAGAATGAGCAGAGAGATCAACAAAGCCTGGGAAGCAACAGTTCGCAAATCGAGTGGTTCAAAGAAAAGGGCAAACAGCATCTTCACACCAATGTCTGTGGCCCATGTGGATGACGATGAGTCAGCAGAGGTGTGTCAGGTTGAGAAGATTCTCCCTAATGGTGACTTCTACACTGGCCAATGGCTGGACAGGTTCCCCCATGGGCAAGGAAAGTACCTGTGGACAGATGGGTGCATGTACGTGGGCGAATGGGTCACAGGAAGCACCATGGGAAAGGGGAGGTTTAGTTGGCCGAGTGGTGCAACCTATGAGGGTGAATTCAAGGGTGGTTACATGGATGGAAAAGGCACTTATATTGGGTCTTCCGGGGACACCTATAAGGGGTCTTGGGTGATGAACTTCAAGCATGGACAGGGGATTGAGAGCTACCCCAATGGAGATTTCTATGATGGGGAGTGGAAGAAGGGGTTGCAGAATGGGCAAGGAAGGTACCAGTGGAAGAATGGGAACCAGTACATTGGGCAGTGGAAGAATGGGGTGTTCTGTGGGAATGGGACAATGATGTGGAGCAATGGGAATAGGTATGATGGGGTTTGGGAGGAGGGGTTGCCAAAGGGTAATGGCACATTCAGGTGGAGTGATGGGAGTTTCTATGTTGGGGTTTGGAGTGAAGGTTCAGAGGAGCAGAGTGGGACTTATTATCCTTCTTCTTCTTCTGATAGTCCTATGGATTGGGATCCTCAGAGTCTGTACACTGAGGAGCTGAATGATTGCCAGATTTGTCCTTGTGAGAATGTGGCAATTTACCCTTCAGAGAAGACAGTGAGTGGGTGTGGTGGAGAGGAGGATAATAGGCCAGTGCTTAAGAAGAGAACTGATGGGAGTGGGAGGCCAAGGTGGAGTTCGGAGGATGGGAGGATTAGTAGTTACAGTTGTAATGATGAGAATGGTGGTTGTGATGTAGGTAGCAAATCTGGATTTTGTGCCATGGATGGCCATTGCATTTCGGGTAGAAGCAGTTTGCCGAGGTTGAGAATAAAGAATCCCAAGAGACAAGGAGAGACCATATCCAAAGGGCACAAGAATTATGAGCTCATGTTGAATCTGCAGCTAGGTATCAGGTACTGATCATATTTTTTGTTCATGTAATTTAGTACCATTTTTCTTTTCAATGACAAATGTATTTGCTAAAATTGAACATTGGTTGAGTTAAATGATGTCTTAGGTAGAATGGTTAATGAAGTACATGGCATTTTAACTAATAAAATTTCCTTCTAATTTTTGGTACTCCATTGTTAACTTCTTGCGCCATAGCACAGACATTCTGTTGGAAGACCTGCTCCTACTCCATCGCTTGATCTGAAGTCTTCTGCTTTTGATCCCAAAGAAAAAGTGTGGACAAGATTTCCACCGGAAGGATCCAAGCACACACCACCTCACCCGTCTTGTGAATTTAGATGGAAAGACTACTGCCCAGTAGTGTTCAGGTAGACACCATGGCCTTTGTAATCTTGTTTTTCATTTCAGCAAACTTTGGTCTTGATTAGGTGAACCATGTTTTGTAACAGAATCTGCTATGTGCTAAGTTGTTGAGAGTGCCCTTGAAAATTTATAACCTTCCTTTTGAGGCACAAAGAGGTAGGTGATATGCTCTGAGGAAGGGTTTTATTTCTCTAGAAAGTGGCACTGGAAAAACCTTTTTGATATCTCTCTAGGAAGAACAAAGGGGGTTAGGAAATACCATGTTCATTTCATGGTTGCTATTACAATTGTTTCATAATCTTGAATAAACAAATAGTCTATACTTATATTCAAACTGATTCATTTATCTTTCTAGGGCTCTCAGAAAATTGTTCAAAGTTGACCCAGCTGATTACATGATTTCAATATGTGGGAATGATGCCCTTCGAGAGCTCTCTTCCCCTGGGAAAAGTGGAAGCTTTTTCTACTTGACAAACGATGATCGTTACATGATAAAGACCATGAAAAAAGCTGAAGTTAAAGTGAGTTCCCTTTTAGTTGGTTAGATAGAATATGCTAAGCCATTAGTTTCATGATTAGATAGTTTCACACGTAGTACAGTTGATCTATGCATTACAAAAGAACAACAGTTACTATGTCAAGAAAACTATAAGTTTGCCTAATAAAGGTTGTATGTATATATACTGTGTTCTTATGTAATCTTAGGTTTATTACATGATTGCAGGTTTTTCTGAGAATGCTTCCTGCATATTACAAACATGTTCGGGCTTTTGAGAACACTCTGGTTACCAAGTTCTATGGCCTCCACTGTGTTAAACTAACAGGGACTTCACAGAAGAAGGTAGTGCACTAGTGCAGAGGTGTGTATGAATTGTGTTTTGGTATTAGAAGCTTTTAGTACTAATTAATTACACTTGGAACTATTTCAGGTTCGCTTTGTCATCATGGGAAACCTATTCTGTTCTCAATATGCCATCCACAGGCGCTTTGACCTAAAAGGTTCAACCTTTGGTCGCACTACTGATAAACCCGAATCAGAAATAGAGCCTACAACAACACTCAAGGACCTTGACCTAAATTTCATATTCCGGTTACAGAAGTCTTGGTTCCAAGAATTCTGCAGGTGAAAATTCCCTGCTTATTGCTTCTTTTCCCACCAATTTTGTGTGTGTAGCATGTTGGACACTGCCTATGCAAGTATTTGTTTCATTAAAGCACGTTTTATTAGATGTTATATGAAGTTCTGGACACGTTTCTTAAATGTCATGTCAGTGTCTGATATAAGTATTGGACATTGACACGCGTATGACATTTATATTAATTTAACTGTTCTAATACACTTACAACATAATTTTAAAACGAATTAATATAATAATTTTCTAAAAACAGATGCTAAACATTCAATAATAAAGTTGCCTAAGATGGTTAATAATTGTCTACATTCTACAATATTATGTGACATGATTGATGCACTAGAATGTGGCTTGTGTGACTTGACATTGATGTTATGGAGTATTTTGGAAGTTGGTTACATTTCTCAAAATGCTGTTATGCAGGCAAGTGGATAGGGACTGTGACTTCCTTGAGCAGGAGAGGATTATGGATTACAGTATGTTGGTTGGTCTTCACTTCAAGGAAACAACATCTGCTGGCACTGTTACACCTAGTCGTATCAGTTCAGCCGGTGGTTTCACCCCAACTGGCACAGAAGATGGAAGGCATGCAGATAATCTTTTATCAGATCCTAGCCGGTATATAGTCAATAACTTCATCTTTGCAGAAGTTTCAATTTCTTAGCAAATCTAGTTAAGAAGTGTTTTTTGATTTACAATGTGTTTTATGTTTCAGGTGGATTCAATTAGGAGTGAATATGCCAGCGAGGGCTGAAATGACAGTGAGAAGAAGCAGAAGTGAGACTCCTCAGCTGGTTGGAGAACCAACTGGGGAGTTTTATGACATAATAATCTTCTTTGGTATCATAGACATATTGCAAGACTATGATATCAGTAAAAAGCTTGAACATGCTTACAAATCATTCCAGTATGATCCAACATCAATCTCTGCTGTTGATCCAAGGCAATACTCAAAACGCTTTCGTGATTTCATCTTCAGAGTTTTTGTAGATGACCCTTGAAGCTGAGCTTTTGATGCTAAAATTCATCTTGCAACAGGTGCCCATCAGTGTATAGTTACAAGGAAATATCAAAGTTCTAACAATCACATTCATACTCATACCACACACACTTATTGGAGGCTATTTTGTGATCAGAGATTCAGATACACATGTTCTAAAACTTGTACATCATGCTCCCCTTCATTTACTGAATTTTACTTTGTTTATATGCACAACAAATGTAACTGTAGTGTAGATCAAATGTTGTTTAGAGTCAATCAAAGCCTTTTTTTCGAATTGTAAATGAATCAGCAAAAAGGGGTCCACAAGATTCAATATCATTCTTTTCTGTATGCATTTTTTTTTCCAGGCCTTTGGGGACAAAAGAATAGTGATAGACAAATTTATTGCACTAATAATGACGTTGATTCATTTAAAAATTTAACAATATAACATAATTAAAACGAATATCTTCAAAATGATTAAACTTATTATTACTTTTTAAAATAGTTTTATAATGAATGCATTTAATTTAGATACTAAAAAGTAGTAATCATACTACAAAACAATAATCATATTATTTTTCCTATGAAAAGTGACCTTTTAACTAATTGTTTAAATTTTGACTTAATGGTTATTGTTATTACTCAATTATCCTCTTTTCATGATTTTCACCACTTAAACTTATTTTAGACATTTTATCATCAAAGTTTTAATTTTTAATATATATATATATATATATATATATATATATATATATATATATATATATATATATATTAATTTCCTAAAACAATAGCAATACGGTATCAAGAAAATTAAAATAATTGTAAAACATCATCAATGTTGCTTTTCAAAAATTGACAAAACTGTTATTTTAGTTATTTTATTTTATTTATTTGTGACTCGTAATTATTCTGTTAGAAATGTAATTGATAAGTAAAAATAATTGAAATATTTGATAGTAAAATGCACAAAAAACTTAAATAGTAAAATTTAGTTAATGATAATTAAGTGATTAAACTATATAATTAAATCTAAAACATTTTATCTGATTGACTTTTGCTTGGTTCATTCCATATTTCCACTACTGTTCTTGTTAGAGAAATGCCAAGTTTCAAAAAGTTGAAACTTTAAACTAAAATTTGAAAACTTGAATTAAGCATTGGACATAAATCCCTCAACATCAATGTCCCTAATCTGGTACACCAAACTTAACAGGGGCCCTCAAGCATTTGTGCATGAATATAAACATTTTTGGAAGATAAATTTACACAATTAAGACCACTTTAGCATACATTGTCAGTTTTCCCAGAAAATTTGCAAAATGAACTTCTTTCCTTTCATGAAACTCATCCATCACCTGTTATTGCCATAAAGAAGGTTTGAATGTTGTTAGTACTCACTAAATGTCACACACTTAGGTTCTATATATAAGAGTAAAACAATACAATTCAAAAAATAAAATTGTACTTTAGATAACTATTCTAGATTAAGAAAAAGTATCACAAAGATTTTCATTTGCTCACAATTTTATATAAATCATCAAAACACAATTTTTAACGTCAAACTTTAAAATAATTCGTTTATAATCTTTTCTTTTATATATTATTCATCTTACTTATAAATAAAATAACATTTATATATGGGTCATGTTATCTATAGAAGGTGCAACAAATTTCAAAATCACATGACACTAATAAAACTTACAAAGTTAATCTATAATTTAAGTAAAATCCAAATTTTAAAGCATGGGAGAATCTATATTTTAAATAAAAGTGATTATAGACAAAAATAAAACATTAAAATTATCAATATCAAAATTATCAATGTATTGGTATAAAAATTATATAATTTGTCCGCGTAATTACAATTTATGCGAATACATAATTACAATTTATCAACTCTTAAGATAATTATTATAGAAATTAATGTTTTTATCATATACAAAGATTTGTTATTGAATAATGGAGTAATATCATTTTACATAGTTAATACATTTTTTTTTTCTCTAAAAATAATGTTTAGATACCAAAATAAAATGTAACTACTACAAAACTATATAATAGATGAGGAATTAACCAAATTAAATACAAAAGGTTATAAAAATGAAACTAACAACATATATCTTGGAGTGTTATGAAAACATATCCAACACTATTACCACTCATAAGCACTTCAGAAAAAAGTTTGTGCTTTTGTTTTCCATGCAACGAAGGTAACATGCAGTTAACAAAAAGTGTCATGAAATGTATTGGTGGAGACAAGAAGAAATTATTATAACTTATATATAAATTAAAAAATTTAGAGACAAAAGAGTTGTTATATATTAGCTTATATGTAAGTTAGTTTTAAATAAAAAAGAAATTTGTTTATTTTATATTTTAAACATAACTACAGAAAAATTTGTGAAAATATATTTTAAATCTCTTATCTGACAAATAGTGCATTAAAATGGTGAGGAGCTTTATCTTCACCAAAAAGCGTGTTTAGCTTAGAGGAAAAAATGGAGAAGAACTAGTTCAAAAAGATAAATATCTAAGACAAAAACCTAAATATTTAGTTTTTTTTGGTAAAATAAGAAATAAATAGAAAATATTTTGAAAATGTGTAATTCTATTAATTTGATAGAAAATAGAAACAAGAATAATAAGATAAATAAAAATATATGAGAAATTTTTTTCTTCTAACTCTCTTAAACCAAACAATCAATAATACTTTCTTTTCTTCCCCGTTCTCTCTATCAAACAATTTGCACGATATGTATCATGAATGTCATGAAAGAGATAAAATGAAAAAAAAAAAAAGAGTACATTTTATAATAACCCTAAGATTCTTCTCATTCTCAAGAAAATGGATCAAAAGGGCATTCCAAGTTCCCAAAAAATAAAAATATAGGAGCAAATAGTCGATATGAGAGACTTGCACATTCCTATTGATGCAGTTTACCCTTCCAAATATTAAAACGTTTTACAATTTATAGTATTTTAAAAAGGTTTAAAAAGTAAATGCAAATGTGGATTATTGATATTATAAGTGCAGACAGAACAATGCCCCTTAGACAAAGCAGTTGAAAATTGAAGCAGAGAAATTACACACGCACATAGAAGAAATAAATACATTTACTTAAGATTAAATTTAAAATATTTGATTAATTTTAAAAAATAAATAAGCGCACAATAGTAAATCCCAAGAAAAAGAGACTAAGAACTTTTGGATGCGGCGGTGGAAATGCAACAAAGATGGCAACGTGGAAATGCAATAGACAGTCCCATAACATAATGGACATTGAGAAGTGCACCATAACTGCTTTTTCTAGTTTCCTTCTCTCTTCACACTTCACACCAATTATGTAAATGCATGCATCATCAATTCATTAACTACTTTCTTCACAAACAATTTTCTAATACAAAAAAAACTAATATCTTTTTTTAATTTCTATATCTCACACTTTCACTTCCATTATTGTAACCTACACTCAGATGTGATGTAGCAGTGTAAAATTTGAATTTTTTTATTAATAAAAATTTTATTTATTATTTGGAATTAAAGTGGGTGTAATTTGGTACCTCTTGAGAAATGTTCAGGTGGCAGAAGCAGGGTATGCAGTGTTATTTGGAAGTCCAATTGCAGAAGAACATTCCCTGTTCTTCCCACTGCAATTGTTTCCCAGTTGCAGTTCTGAAACACAAGGCACTGCATTTCCAATTTTCCCATCAGCTCCATGGTCATACAGAAACCCCTTGAACACATGCCCACTAATGTGCACCGTGGCCAAGTACGCATACTCATCTTCACCATTCCCAATGGCAGAAACTCTGTGACACTTGAACACTGCTGGTGCACGAACATGACCAGGTAAAGCCTGCTTGAAGCTCGCATCTGCAATTCCAAATCACCATTTCAACACCCTAATGCCTCAAATTCATCTCAAACTTCAACTTTTTTTTATCTCAAATTGTCCCATTAAGTCACATCCAATTACTTCTAAAAAAGCACACAAATTTTGTGACATAAAAAATAAACAAGACCATGTAACTGTACAAAAATTAACAACTTTTTTAAGTTAATTGATGAGTGAAGAACATGAAAAAAAATGAGAAACTGAGACTGAAAGTGAAAGCACCTTGGTGAGAAGAGATTGTGGCTAAGCTTTTAGGTGTTGTGGCATTAGAGTTGGAACTGTGAGAAGTGGCAGTGGCATTTTGTGATGACCCCACTATAGCTCTTGGCCTTTTACTGCAGCTACCACCACCTCCGGCGGAAGCCACCACCATGTCCCGCTCCCGGCGGCGGATTGAGGGGACCCACGTGCTCTTCACGTGAGTGCTGCAGTCGTATCCACGTCCCTTGCAGCAAGTCCTGCATCTTCTAAAGATGCAATCTTTTTTGGCCCTGTTGCCGCAATCTTGACACACCCTAAAGTCCGGTCCATAAATCCCGTTTTCCTCACTCTCCATCACACCCTTATGGTGATGGTGTCTCTCATCATCGTCATCTTCATCATCCATGTTGATCACACCCTTCTTCGGAGGATTCACTTCCGGGCACATCTTGAGGTTCCAATAGTTGGTGGTGGTGGTGGTATTGCCACCGCCACCGCCACCGCCGCCTCCGCCACAGTCTTGAATCTCATTGCTGTGGTGAGGGTGTGGCACGCAGGGTGTGGCGGTGAGGAGGGGGAAAATGCCGAAGCCGACACTGAGAGCGGCGGAAGAAGGCAGAGGAAGGTTGGGAGGTTGGTTTTCTGAGATGGGTTGGGGTTGGTGCAGGGAAGGGGTTTGAGCTATGAGAACTAGGTCTCTGAGGCCTAACATGCTCATTGGAAGAAGTCACAAGCTCTGAGATTGAGGCTCTTGTTTTTGGAAGAAGGGTATGTTACAAGTTCTAAGATCTTTATCTTATTGAGCTAGCTGTTGAAGAAGAAGGTTTATGCAGATCTTATTATATGGGCAAGAATTGGAACAGAACATGAGTTTCCATTCTTTTGATGCAAATGTTATACATGCTTTCAATTTAATAATAATAATAATAATAATACTTTTATCTCATTTTCACTTTGATTTGGTTAATCAGTTGTGTATTAGAAATATATTATGTAAAAAAATAAAAAAAGATTGTGTTTTTTTGGGGAGGGTTTTGCATAGTGGCATTGAGAAAGGGTGATTTTTTGGGGTGTGAAGAAGGCTACTGGTACAGGTTCTGACACTGAAAGTCCACTTAGAGATTCTTGGATTGGTAGGGTGAGTAATAATTATTATTGAACTTTTGTGCTACCAAGCAATTTTTGTGCCCGCATGTGTAGGTTAAGGATTAGATTTCCTCTTGCACCTTTTTGTTTTGAATTCATTTTTAGAGAAGACTCGTTGGGGCCTTCTGTGTTTTGTTGCAAATGGAAGCAAGAGAAATAGGAAAAATGGCAGAGCAATTAGCCTTTCCATTTTCAAATAACACAAAAGTAAACTCATTTTTCTTTCTTTTCCACCCAAAAATGCCTATTCTTTTAGCTAATGTGACAACACCTGTATAAATTTCACACAAATAGATTCTAGAACATTTTTCAACCTTAATTTCAGTGGGTCTAAATTTTATTATCTAATCCAAAACTGAATTAATGTTTTCTTACTTTTATGAATGATGTAAGGGAAAATAGTTTTCTTTCTCATGTCTCTTCTCTTTTAATAAATAGTTCAATTTCTTTTCCTTGCTAGAAAATTTCCAATTTTTTTATTATTAAATGACTTGCATATGTTTCTATTATTTATAAAATGAGACTTTTGTGTCTTTTACCTCAAAAAAAGTCAATTGTTTGATACGGGCAAATATTGCTTCTAATTATAGAAATTAATGACTAACTTAAATTTGGACAGCAACATAAAATTGAAATTAAATGGAGAAAATTGTGCTGAATCACATAAATGAAAAGAAAATTACAGTTAAACTAATAAATTAAAGTCAGCAGCGTCTAATTAATGACAGTTAACTTAACTTTTTTTCTTTGTCTTGAATATCAAATGTATAATTATTTAATAAATTTTTTATGTAAATTTTATATTGGACCGGTTTATTCGTACATGTTTTTTTAAAAAAAAACATTAATTGAATTAGCAATTTTTTTTTGTCTAATCTACTTATTTAAAAATATGTAGTTTTATATTGTTTTTAATAAAAACTGTTACCTTCTAAATTAATTATTTTGTAAACAGTTATTAGTACGATATAAATTTAAATTTACTCGAATATTAAAGTTAGTGAAGTGAAAGTTTAACTTATTTTTGTAAGTTTTATTATTAATCCTATGTATTAATACTTAAAAAATATGTTCATATTTGAAACATAAAAAATATTTTTAACCATTTTTTAAACTGATAATATATATTTATAACAATTAGTAGTGTAATTTTTTTGGTAACTGCCTTTTTATGTGCATTTTTTTTTACCATTTGTACTGTTATAAAATAATTCAAAATAAATAATAATTATCTTGATGTAAAATTACAACTATTTCTAGTATCTAATTATTATATTACTAATTAATAGAGAAATTATTTTTATGTACATACTTTTCATAATTTCAAATGGAAAGCATAGTAATCATATTTCATTTTAATAATTATCATAATAACTTATCTTAAAAATTATTTTTTATCATTAAAAAAAACTGGACACTATACTTACACACTATAAATAATGTTACATCATATACTTTAATTATATATTTTACTAAACAACATTGTTTACTGAAAACCACACTTACAAGCAATCATCCAGAAATTGAACCTGTTCTTCTTGCAAATATTTTGTTTTTTAGAAGATTATTAAATTTTGACAATGTAAACATTCTTTCTACCTAAATGCATACCTAACCCAACAGCATATCTTACAAGTATACTCATAAACCTAATTTTAATTATATCACATGGATCTTTTCATTCACTTAAAGAAAATAAAATTTAAAAGGAAAAAGGAACAATTATTAAAAGGGCATTCTAGGTTGTCCCAGAAATGGACCAGGAAGGGACAAGGAGTAATCTCATGTCAAGTCTTAAGAGAGTACTCACTCACATGAAAGATTAAAAAATGAGTAGAAAACAAATTAATAATTGTCTTTTAGTCATTTTAAACCAAAAAGAATAAAACTTAATTCAATTAGCTTCAAGGGATCAGTCTAGTTAGAGCTGAAGGTATTTAATGCTTGTGTAAATAAACAGTGGCATGTTAGAACATGTGAAAAAGGGTTTTATCAAATGAATTTATAATGAAAACTGTAAAATCTTTAATTTCATTTAAAGTGTTGGGTTTGGGCTCACTTCCTATGTGGAGGCCCAGCCCATTGTGAAATTAGGTTAGGTTTCCTTTTGCTTCTCATTTTTTTGGAGAGAGTTATTTTTCTTGCTGTCAAGGGGGTAGAGAGAGAAAGCAGAGAAGTGAAATAGAAAGTGAGAGTGAAACAGAGAAAAGGAGGAAGTTTCGTCAGCAACTTCCGACCGCAGCTGCTGCCTTGTTAACCGTT
>Ga0209489_102493_pt1 | contig 37443 bp, 21 predicted proteins | sample SiratrowhiteBW_FD_187527 | JGI IMG/M metagenome (GOLD analysis project Ga0209489, IMG submission 187527) | Root nodule microbial communities of legume samples collected from California, USA - Siratro white BW (SPAdes) (version 2) | ecosystem: Host-associated > Plants > Roots > Nodule | place... | reverse complement strand
AAAAAAAATATATATATATATATATATATATATATATATATATATATATATATATATATATATATATATATATTCATATAATCAAGATATTTTTCGTTTTATGAAAGCATGTCCAAAGACATTTATGCATGATTGATAGAGTGGAAAAAGAGATAATAGAGGGAAAAAAAAAAGAAAAAGAAGATAAAGTAGTGAAGAATAAAAGATAAATTAACACTTCTAAAATAAAGTAACTAAATGTACATTAGTATCTCTAAATACCAATATATATATCGATCGAGAGAGAGTGAGAGAGATGATTTCAGTTCATAGAATGAAGAAGGCAAGTTGAAGCCTTATATAGGAGCAATGTAATATATTTTATTTGTTAAAAAGAAGAAAATTTTGAATATGGTTCATGCATGCCTTGCCTACCAAGTCATGGAATCACAAGTAAAGTGAAACTATTCAAAAGTAAAAGGTTGAGTATCAATAGAAAAGAAAAATTAGTATTTGAACATTGTATTATTATTAACCGAAAACTATTAAAAATTGTAAATCTTACTTTTATTTAATAGGATTTCATAATTTTTAATCAATAACAGACAAATTGTTAGAAAAAAAAAATAGTAGTAGCATTATACTCTCAATTAAATACTCAGATATTGCAGCACCAACCAATCCATTGGGCCCCAATGTCGTTATCATACGATGTTGTATCGTGTACCAAATTGGACTTCTACTTAATTAATAAACATCGTGATGCATGTGGAACACCTAAAATAATCTTAGCTATTAATTAAAATAATCAGCACTTTACAATTATGAAATTATTAAAATTTACTTACTAATTATTTTCTTTTCTTTTTCCAAAACAAATTATTCACTTTACAAATGTTAAATAAATAAATAGAGGTAAAAAGGTAGGTTACCATAAAGTGAAGTTATATTTATTTTATGATAAAAGTTTGTTAAATAATCCACTAGGAAGGCAATAAATATAATTGTGGTTAAATATTTTTGTATATTCGTCTTCTGTAATGTATAAACTATGCTGCAGTATTTATTCTTTTGTTGGTGTTGCATTGTTTTTTGAACAGCTGTTGGTGTTCCATAACTCTTTATCCTCAAACCTTTTTGGATGAGAAAAGTGACTTCAACATTTAAGACTTGCTCATGATTTCTGTTTTGAGTTTTCTTATATATCTTGCCTTTTATTATAGAATTTACTTAGAATGATTAATAAATATTTTTATAAGTTCTCGCATTATGGGTGAAAAGATACACAACATAAGCTTATGTTGTCTAAAAACTTTTATATACAACAAAAACTATTTCTTACTGTATATCTATACCCTAATACACAAAATAATCAAGTATTTATAAAATGAAACATGTTTCTATTTTAAGATTTAAATAGCAATGAAAGGGACGTCAATAACATCTTTAATACAAATCAGATATTATCTTAGTTTGGCCCAATTGATACTGGGCCTAATTTTAAATACTTTTTTGGGGTTTTTCTTCCTGGATGCCATGTTTTCCATCTGCATACCCATAAGTTTCAAAATTTCAGGTATACCCTTGTGCAAATAAATGTGTTGGCGGTGGGGAGTATTTGTATTATGGTGGTTATTGTTGGTCGTTCCTGGATGGTAGTTATGCTTAGTGATGGTGGTGACTAGTGGTGGTTTGCGGTGTCCAAATTTTGATGATTTCTTCTTATACCCTAATAAAAAATTTTAATACCATAATTGTCCTTATATAAGAACTAGATGATATCTCATCCGGTTGTTAATTTTTTTTAAATGACAACCTGATGGGAGTGTCATCCGGTTCTCATAATCCAAATCGAAAAATTAATTCGTTTTCGATTTGGACTATGAGAACCGGATGAGTTTCATCCGATTATCATTTTGATTTGGAAATGAGAACCGGATGACACCCCCATCCGGTTCTCATTTGAAAAAAAAATTAACAACTGGAAGAGCAGGCCATCCGGTTGTCATTTGAAAAAAAATTAACAACCGGATGAGCAAGCCATCCGGTTCTCATATAAAGACAATTGTGGTATTAAATTTTTTTATTAGGGTGCAGGAAGAACTCGTCCCAAATTTTTAGTAAATATCTATATTTAATTTTTCATTTTCATCTATGAAATCATAAATTTTTTAGGAAAGGTAGTGATAACAATAAACTTAATCTTTTAAAGTTTTAATTTTAGAACAAACTTAAATCTCTCTTGAATTTTCAAAAATTAATTTTCAATGAAGGATAAATGTCTTTTCATATTTCTATTTACACCCCACAACCTTACTAACTCACCCTCTCCCTTTTGAATCTATATATTTTTCATCCCAAAAGTTGTTTTCTTTTCTATATTCATCACTTAAATGTTATTCTCACCCTTCTACTTAAATACAAATATCATTCTCTAAATAAAACTAACAAATATACCTCATACATGCTTTAGAAACAACATTAAACAATTTAGAGATTAAACATAACTTCAAATTTAATTCCTTTTAATATATTTCATGCAATTTATTATTAGATTACAAAAACAAACTCTTAAAATCGTCTTAAAAATTAATTATTATTTAAAGTTGTAAGAAAATTCTAATTTTTATATTATATTAACTTATATCTAAAAAAAATTAATTAAAAAATTTAAAAAAAACTTACCTTTCTTATTATACATTCCCTGTCCCCGTTTGTAAGTATCTTTTCTTGTTGCTTCCCTTAAAAATAACGTTTGGACAAATTTATTTGTAAATATTTTACGACAAAAACATGATATAAAACTTTTACATAAGGTAAAATTATTACATGTATGAACTAATTTGAGGAAGTTATTTCACATAGTTACTCTAATTCTTATTTTTAACGTATGTATACATTAATTTTAGATTATGGAAAGAAATAACTTTTTTATGAGTTCCTTTAGAGAAACTTACGGAAACATATTTTTTAAAAAAATTAAAGCAAGTAGAAAATATACACTAGTTTGGAAAAATAAATTATTCGAACTAGAATTTAAAATAAATTGAACAAGAAGTTAATGATTTGAATTTGGTAATTGGTATGGTTAGCTTGGCTGACAGAGCAAGCACAATTTATCATCGTGAATTGAATGCCAAGTCGATGTTGACATTGGTGGAATATAAACTCAGCTTCAAAAAAATTCCACTTCAAAGTCACGGACAAATGCCAATTATGTCTTTCCTTAGATTCAAAGGAAACTTCCCTACTTATCATTAAATGCTTATTTTCTTATTTATATTTTGAATTAATTAAGAAGGAGAACACTGGTAAATTAAAAAAAATAATAATTTGGAATTGTACTTTACGCCGAACCATGCTGCTACTGCTACTAGAAATTAGTCCGACACTGTCTCCATAAGTCATAAATAAACCAACTGAGTTTATCATACTATTTTTAGAAGAAATTCACTAAATTTATTTATTAAAAATTCATTAAATTTATTTATTAAGTATTAATTAAGATTAAGTATAGGTTTACATTGCTAATAAATCTTGGATACGAGAACAAGTCTAATTAACAGTAAATTGACTCAAATTAATTATTATAAATAAGAGATATATTTCTTACAAATATGACTGAGGTTTTGTCACTTTACTATTCATATGCATACTAGCTTGATAATCGAATTGTCTTTATAGATGTCTAAGTTAGATCTTCCTCGAACCTCATAAGATCATTCAGTACTAAAAGTTGGTTCCACAATACAACAAATTTCTCAATACATCAACCTACTTAACAATAACTATGTTATAACTAATCTCGTATTGTATTTTAAGTTGAACTTAAGTTGAAAAAGTGTTTTTTTTTTAGTAAACTTTGATGTTGAATAGAATTTTAATGCATAAAATGAAGGAATAATATAAAATAAAAAAATGCTACTAACTATTGAAATCAATGCAGTAAACATCATACAACAATATATTAATGATACCTTTAGATTTTATTTTTCTATTTTTAAATGCCTTCACCTGTGTCCTTAAAACATTGGTTAAAGTTTGCTAAAAGTAAATTCTTAACGGAAATTTTAATGCAGAAATTTATTAAGTGCGTACATTTTTTTTATGAATTTAATATTTTTATGTATAATATAAAATTTTAAGTTATTATGAATACATAATAATAATTAGTTTGTCATGAATAAACGAGATTAATTTTGTTAAAAGTACAAAAAACTGAGCAAAAAAAGCAGAGTGGTACATTGATGGAAAAAATAAACAAAAATGGAATGGCATTTCATCACTGACCACTCTTTAAACTACACCACTACAACAGAACCTTAATCCCCAATTACTCATCAATTAAGAAAAAGAGAGAATAAGTAGACAAAATCGTGGTGAAGACGATAGAGAGGATCTAAACTAATAATTTTCACGGACTATGTTCTTCATTATGTTGATGAGGACTTCCATTTTCATCCGAAACAACAACAACATGGTTGTTGTCGGAAATTTCCATCTGGGACATGTCAAAATTTTCGCAACTTCCGAGGTGTTTGTGGAAATTGGTATTGGTAGATGGGGTGGCCAAGAAGGTTGGTTGGTGATCTCCAGCCATGATGACTAAGATCTTCTCCTCATAGACCAAAGGGTGTTCCTTTTGTTGAGGGTCATCATCACCCTCTTTGATGTTGTGGCTGTTGATATTCTCCAAGTCCCTTTGTTGAGTACTCCTTGAGAGTCTCCAATAGGAGCAAGCAAGTATGAATAGTGCCATGGAAATGAGAGCCATGATGATGGCTAAGCCTCCAAAGAGGTAAGGAATTGGAGAGTGCCATGGAGAGGCAAGAGGAGATGTGGGTGGTGATGAAGTTGATGTTGTTGTTGTTGTCACTATTTCTACTGTGGAACTTGTTGGTGCTAATGTGTTGGTTTTGGTGTTGGTGGGTGGATTAATGGGAAAACTTCTCATCTTGCTAGTTGCCAGTTTCAATCTTGTGCTTTTGGTTTTGGTTATTACTTACTTGGTTTGTAGTTGGTGGAGGGAAATAGAAGGAAAAGAAGAGAAGGATTGTGAGAGCTTGTAAAGGAGACATGGGGAGCAAGATATTTATAGTGGCCAACAACACTAAGACCATGATATTGAAAGAGACAAATAAGAAGAGGGTGTGTTGGTGTTGTTGTGGAAGAGTTGCAACAAATTATTCTCTCAATATATCATTTATATCATTTATATGTGTATATAATATTATGATATTGTTTCATTGCTCAAATCTTTTTATAGATAAGAATCATGCTACTCCAATTAGATAAGTTAAACTATAGTAATAATAAAATAAAACCTAATACATAGTAACTATTTAATGCTATCTTAACCACTACAAGTCTTGAGAAATAAATTTAAATATGGTGTTAGAAAAACTAATGTAGTGCGTGCTCCAAAGACTTTACTCCTTGCAAAGAATATGATGCATAAAGATTAATGAAGTCATGTGATACTCTTTAACCTTATCCACGAGAACTACTAGCTAACAATATGCCTACAAAAGGAATATATATTTTTGGTGGGGATGATGCAATAATTTGCCATATTTTGAGAGAAAAAAAGCCAAGAAATAAGCGTCTTTTCTACTTTTGGAGAGCCACGTATTAGGGTTATTGGGTCCCAATATAAGGGCATAGTGAATGAACATGATGGTGCATAATTGAGTATTTACATTGTGAAAGCAACCACAATTATGAAGTGGTGATAAAAGAGAATAAACTATGTGGGCAAAGGGGAAACAAAGCCAATGGGGCTTTTGCTTTTGTTTCATTATTACTTGGATTTCAAGTGTGATCATTATGTAGTCTTAATTATTGATGAAGTCATCATGAAACTTCGGGGAGAAAATAGAAAAAAAAATATTTAATTATTTCTATCATTAAAACAATCTAAACATATCTGAGTAAAAAATGAATTATTGTAAAAAAATTCAAAACTTTTGACTACATTTGACTAAAAGTATAAGAGGAAAAAATACATTTTTCATACTTCCTTTCACTGAACAAGAACATTAGGAAAATGACACACGAGTATAATTTTAGGTTAAATAAGTTTTTTATACCTTTAAATTATCTGATATTCAAATTTGTATTTCTAACCTTTTTTAGTTTTTAATATTTAGAGTAAAAATCATCAAAAATTAAATCCTAGACCATTTTTTTAAGAGAGAGAGAAACCGCTTTAACGCTCACACACCAATATAATTAGTTATTCTATTTTTTTATTTAAAAGAATAAAATATATGTTTAAAAATTTTCAATAATCATGACATAATAATTATTTATTGTCATAAGGTGAAGACATGATTTTTATAATACACTCGCACTCTCATTCGATGTATCTATTTAAGATTTTAAATCTTAAATAAGATTTTGAGTGATAAAAATATGTTTTGAGTTTTGAAAAAATAAATTCTAACAAAAACTTATTACAATATAAGTTTTATAAAATTATTATATTAATTTTTTTTTAAAAGTTTTAAAAATAATATTACATATTAAAATTCACATAAATGGAGATAATCTCGTGAATGAGTGCACACTGCTCAACATTTTGTAGTTTCTTTTTGATACTTCATCACATCATATATATCATACCAATCCAAGAAATGGATGCCATAATAATAGTTGTGAAGCTGTACAATTTACGGTATATTCACTCAAAATCGATTCACAAACTTCATAATTAATTGTCTTGGGTGTGAAAAATTATTGATAATTGATTAAGGAGAAAAAGTGATTTGTGAGTCACACTAACTGATTCACATTATACAATAATTAACAATCCTAAGATTAATCTACAGTGAAAATAAAATTTAATTTTAAGTCTCTGGTACTTAGAAACATATATTAGAGGTTGTTTTACCCTAAAATTGGATTGACAAGATGAAGAGAAAGATTAATTAAATTTTAAATGAGATTTGTTGTATTTTTTTTTTGAGTTTTTCTAATTTAAAATTAAAAGGTATTCGAACATTTCATGATAGAACCACATGATATACTACTGTAACAATCAAGTTGTTGTTTTCATGGTTATCTTTTCTTTTTCGAAAATCTTTAATTTATTTTGACGTTAGCAAGGAGATTTATTTTTTAATTCAACACTTTTCTTTTCCTGTTGAAATTGTTGGAGATTTCATGTATCAATTTTCATTCCCTAAGTAATGTCAACGTTTGGCACTACTTTAAGGATAAAATACTATATTCTGAGCAAATTTCTGATATTCTTATTCCCGAAGAAGATCATAAGATTTTTTTTTTTTAATTCATTATGGATTTGTACAAATAGGTTAGTGTCCCTTTGTATATATACAAATTTTTTTTTTCACTAAAGTTTGAAGACAATTAATTAAATGGTGGAATCCTTTTTGAGATAGAGATGATATCATCAAAATTAATTGTACTTTTCTTAATAAATTATGTTATTGATTAAGAATAAATCCTAATCAATATGATTGATGAACATATGCTTTGTCATACGGCAGAATTATAACTAATCTCCATTATATATGATTCCCTTTCTTTTAATCAAAGATCATATCATATTTGTAACTAAATATAATTTGAATAATTAATTTTAATCTAATAATAATAAAGTTATATTGAATTAGACAAAGAAGGCAACTGTCTAACGTCCCAATAATTTACAAAAGTTCAATTTTTAAAATATATAAATTATTAAAAAATATTTTTTTTAAGACAAGGTCCAATATTTTTATATGGAAACCCATTTAAACGGTTGAAAATCTTATATGAAAATGTATCTAAACTTTATGTTAAATTACTATATCTCAAACTAGATGAGACGTAGAATTGAGAGCGTCAAAACCAGATTTTCAAGTAAAAATAGGTCGGATACACTTATTGAATTATCAAAAACTACTGAAGAACTTAAAATAAAGAGTGAAATCATATGTTTACCAACTTATGAGATGGATAATTTTGAATTTTTACTGGGAATTATATTTGGTATGAAATAAATTTTGCTCTCAATTTTGTAGGATTATGCAATATAAAAATATGCACGTAGATGTATATAACAATCATATTTTGCCCTCACAATCAATAACAACATAGATGTTGTTATATACATATATCACTTAAGAGGCCTAATAACTAATTAAAAAATATGGGGAAAATGGTTTTGCATATTCATCCGCCAAAAAAATTTCTATTAAAATAAATATAAAGCCCAACTTCAATGAAAAACGTAAGATTCAGAGGATTTTTTTTAGACTGTTAGTGGTGAGATATATCATTCACTTGAAGATTCTCTCTGTATTTGATTAACCTTTTTTTTTTTTCTTATTGAAGTTCGGTTCAAATAGTTTCTAGAATTTGAAAACATGTTTGGTTATTATTTGATGCAAATAAATTTTAAACTGTAGGGGAATCTGCCAATAAAAAATATTCTATTAATATTGAAAACACTTTAATTTTGATAACCTGGCATTGATAGTCTTAGATTTGTTTTCAATATAGGTATTGAAATAAATAATGACTAAAATCTAGACATATGATTAAATGATTTAATTAAGATAATTTAATCTCAATTAATTTAAATCAATGACTATATGGTGAGAAGAAGCTCTATCATATATGGAAGAACTTCATTTATAGAAGTTTTGTTTAATTATAATCATTAATAAAAGGAAAACTTAATTTATGTCCTGACTCATGTTTCACTATGTTTAAGATATTTTTTTTGTTTGTTTTCTTTTTTAATTTTCTCAACAAATAGTATTCATTATTATCATGACTTGAAAGAATATTATTTAATTATTGTATCAAAAGTCTTTTTAACAAATTTTAGGAAAGCGTGTCCTATTATGATAGTAGTATAAAAAAGTTGTTTGTAAGCTACATGTTTAAAAATATTTTTGTGGGAGAGGTATCAATGTGGAATGATTTTTTAATTGGAAAGAAATTGTTAAGAATCCAAATATAAGTCTAACTCCCACATTAAGTAAGATGATAAAATTGAAGCAACATATAAAAAAAGACCTATAAACTTAATGCTTTAAAGTTTTTGATTAAAAATGGTATCAATTTTTTATATTTGAAATCTTTTTATATTTTCTTTCTCAATTTTCCCAACAATTTCTCACAACCATAAGATTACCTAGACAACGCTCATTAAAAGTCCTAAAGAAAATATAATATTTACTACAAGACTATTATAATAGGATGAAAATTTACTTTTGAATTTGTCTTAGAAGTTAAAAAAATTGACTTCTCTTATATAGTGTTTATTTAGTGTTGCTTGATCTTTTAAGATAATTAAACTCCGAAGATGCCGATGAATTAAGAATGCTCAAATATATTTGAGATTGCTTTTTATAAATTAAAATTTAACAATCATACATATTACAACAAACTCTCTTTTTTTCCTCTGATCACACATGCACCAAAATACCTCCCACGTGAAAGCCAAAGGGAGAAAAAATAACTTGAAGTCACAGGAGAAAAGAAAAACTTACCACAAGCAAGGTTTGCAGTTTGTGAAATAATGAAAGAAATATAAGACAAAAAACAATTTAAACTTCTACAAATAAATATGAAAAAAATATAAAATAAAAGAAAACAATAAAATGGTTTATTTTTTCTATTTATAACCTTAAAACTAAATTTAAATATAAATCATTATTTTTTATTTAACCTTTTAAAACCCCTCAAATAAGACCAAGACCAGTATAACAAGTACTTACAATTATGATAATCAAATTGTTATCCGCAATTTGATTCCCATGAGTTTTAACAGTCAAGAATCGACATTTTTAAATTTAGAAGTGTCACAAGTAAACTACAAGTCTATGTCGAATGATAATAACGAAAAAACAAATATCATTCATTAGACTAACACAAAATCAACACTATATATTGGGTTTTGTGTTTTTAGGTTACGCCGAAAAATGCAGAATTCTTATAATAATGTGTATATAAGAAGAGATCAAAACTGTTCTAACATTATTTTTTAAGAGTTATTTTTTATTTTTACACTTTTTTATATTTCAATTTAACAATTTATATGAAACCATTTAATTAAAAAATAAAAATGAATATAAAAAATTACTGTTCAATATCTTAACCATAATATATACGTACATATATGACAAGTTTTTACATAAACATATATTACTCTTTAAATTTAACATAGGTGATTCCATATTCTATCTACTTGTGGATTGGTTAGTTTCATATATTCTATCTACTTTAATTAGTAGTTTCATAATCATGCATCAAGAGGAACAAATAAGAACACCTTTTACTTTGGGAAATTTAGTTTCAACTTCGATGCTTCTTTTTATCTGCTTTGTTACGTCAAAATATATTCTCCACCCATTTGCAAAAAGGTGTCCAACTATATTCTCTCTACCTTTGATTCTTCATATTTCTTAGGGTCGTCACTTTAATTCTACTATCTTATTACTCAAACATTATCATTATCATATTCTATTCTTTAAAGTTGCAGTCTACCACTTATTTATATGTATATATATGTGATTTATTATGTAATTAATGTGCTAATTGATATAAAAGTCTTTAGACTTAACTAAATTTTATTTCTTCACTATATTGCTTATTTTTTTTAATTATTAATAACTTCTTTTTCTTAGTATTCAGTAAATTATTTTTTTTTTCAAATTGAATATTTAATAAATTATAAAATTTTGGTTTAAGTTCCTAAAGGGTATTTATATTTTGTCATTAATAATATATTATCTCTTTTTCTTTTTCTTTTTAATTTGTTTTTTAATATATTTTTCATCATATGAAACATATATTATCAATAATAGAGGTAACATAGAGAACTTAATAATGTAAATAATTTGTTAATATTTTAGATAAACTAATATAAGTAATATATAGAAAAAAGTGGTACTCAGACTAAAAATGGTTCATGCATTAAATTATTTCTACCTTTTTATCACGCTCTTAATCATATGCATTAGCCATTAATCCATCCAAGAGTTCAACTGCTAGAAATGCCTCATTTGTTTAATAAAAGAAAATCAGAAAACATTGCACCAAAAGTAAGCTCAAATCAAGATGTGGATAGCCATTTGACCTTTTTGGCCTCAATAATATATATATATATATATATATATATATATATATATATATTTATATTTATATATTTATAACCCATGTTACTAATTAACTGTTCTTTTTAGGACTTTGTAACTAACAAAAATTGCTATTTCTACTAAGGGTTATTATAATTTAAGACTGTGGTGTTACATGCCAACTACTTGACAGTCATAATTATTTTTTATTGGAGAGGAAAAGTTTAATGTGAAGACGAAGATGAATTTAGGTTGAGAATTGCATTTGGTGTGTGTCGTAGTTCATTGTGTGACAAAAAGAATGTCACAGGTGGTGTTTTGGAGAGGTAATTGGTCGCTGGATCGAAGTTCTCTAGTGGGTTATAAGTACCAATTTTGAGTGTTTTTATATATGAAAAATATTGAGTACTTGTAGGTTTAAGTGTTATTTGAAATAGTAATTACTCCCAATTTTATAGTTTTTGGATTTAAATTTATGTTTTGAGTCTTGAGTTAAAGGAAATCATTTAGTCTCAATTATTGGAGTGATTCTTCCTGCACCTCCATGGTGACTTCCTACACCTCCATAATTTAAAAATATTCCCATTTTAGCCTTGAGGAAAAGACGAAAATAGCCTTCATTCATAGTAACTGTCATTCATTTTTTTCCACTTTGCGAGTTGCACAAACCGCAATACAATTAAAAAATAAACACATTGCGAGTTGTACAACCCGCAATTATACTTTCTGCACCTTTTACATTGCGGGTTATACAACCCACAATATAATTTTTTTTTAAATACATTGCGGGTTCTACAACCCGCAATACAAAACTTTTTTGAAAAAAATTTGCATTACGGGTTGTAGAACCCGCAATGTATTTAAAAAAAAAATTATGTTGCGGGTTGTAGAACCCGCAATGTATTTAAAAGAAATTTTGTGTTGTGGGTGGTACAATCCGATGCTGTGGTGTAGTGGTGGTTATTATCAACAGTTTATGTGTGCTTGTTTTGGAATATTTAATTTTATCATAAATTATAAAAAATTATTTATAGCTATAAATTATTTTTTTTCTTTTTATTATAAGAAAAAAATTTTGAAATATTTGTTACTAAACTTTTGGAATATTTGTTTTTATCATAAATTAAATTATAAAAAATTATTTATAGCTATAAATTATTTTTTTTACTTTTTATTATAAGAAATTTTTTTTGGAATATTTATTTTTATCATAAATTATATAAAATTATTTATAGCTATAATTTTTTTTTTACTTTTTATTATAAGAAAAAATTTTTGAAATATTTGTTTTTATAATTTAATTTATGATAAAAACAAATATTCAATTTATAGCTATAAATAATTTTTATAATTTAATTTATGATAAAAACAAATATTTCAAATTTTTTTTCTTATAATTTAATTTATGATAAAAAAAAATATTCAATTTATAGCTATAAATAATTTTTTATAATTTAATTTATGATAAAAACAAATATTTCAAATTTTTTTCTTATAATAAAAAGTAAAAAAAAATAGTTTATAAAAAGAAATATTCCAAAAAAATTTTCTTATAATAAAAAGTAAAAAAAATAATTTATAGCTATAAATAATTTAATTTATAATAAAAACAAATATTTCAAAAAAATTAGTTTAGTAGCAAAACAAGCACATAAAGTGTTGGTGCCCAGGATCGAGGTGGAGACCCTTAAGTGTAAAACTAAGATAATAACCACCACTACACCACAGCAGCGGGTTGTACTACTTGCAACACAAAATTTCTTTTAAATACATTGCGTGTTCTACAACCCGCAATGCAAATTTTTTTCAAAAAAATTTTGTATTGCGGGTTGTAGAACCCGAATGTATTTAAAAAAAGTTTTATATTGCGGGTTGTACAACCCGCAATGTGTTTATTTTTTAATTGTATTGCGGTTTGTGCAACCCGCAAAGTGGAAAAAAAATGAATGACAGTTACCATGAATGAAGGTTATTTTCGTCTTTTCCTCAAGGCTAAAATGGGAATATTTTTAAATTATGGAGGTGCAGGAAGTCACCATGGAGGTGCAGGAAGAATCACTCCAATTATTGTGGAATTTGAGGTATAAAAGAATGAAGAAAATGATAGATTGGAAGATTCATGAAGAAAAGAAATAAAAAGTTTAAAATAGAAAAAAGCCCAAGAGAAAAGCCACTTAACCTAGGCCCAAAACCAAGTTTAAAAGGAGATTTTTAGGGTTTTGGGAGGCATCAAGACCTAGAGGAGGAAGGCAGGCGACTAGAATCAAGGTTTTCTTCTCCTCTTGCAATCTTCCTTTCATTGGGTTGTAATGGCTACCATGGGTAGCTAATTCTTCATCTTTGGGATTGAATGTAATCTTTTGAACTCATTCATATTTTGGTGATTTTTATATATAATATTAAGTTTTTACTTAATTGGTATTTTCATCTTGTGCTTAATACTAGATTTATCTGATCAATAGAGTCTTGATTTTGATTCTTAAATTAAACTGGGAAGTACTTTTGAGTTTCTGACCACGATGAAAATACTCAATATATTGGAATACTAGGGATAGGTTTCGATGTATTGATTGCGTATAACATCTGTTTTTAATGCTGAGTAATTTACTAAATAGCTGAGGGATCAGTGTTTAGGAATTTTCCTTATGAATTTCATATCGGAGGAATCAGTGTGAATGATTTTTATATATGCATCAATTGTGAGTAGTTACAGATATTGTATGTTTTTATCAAATCCAAAATATGAATGAGGGAGATAGATGAAGTTCAATCCCAGAGTCCTTTTAATCTTGCAAACTCCTTTTTATAATTGTTACTTATTTTCAATTGTTCTTTTATGTTTCTTGACTCAAATTATTATTAAATCATTTTGAAACTTTTATTTGCTTAGTGAGTCATGAATTTAAAATCTAAAACAGAACTGTTCCATGAGGAATCGACACTTTTACTTAACTCACTATATTACTTGTGACTCGGTACACTTGCCGAATAAAGTCTTAACCGTGGGTGGTTATCTTTTTGGATAGCGGTGATGTGTAGTGATAAGCCTTAATTGTTAGTTTAATTCCATGCATAATTATGTTGATTTCGTTATTAATTTGGTCTAAATTTGAATTTTATTTTCTGTTTTGATTCATTTTGTTAGTTAATCAGTTTTATTGTGCAAAGAGCGATTTTGTTGAGAATTAGGTTAAATCTGAAGAAAGAGAAAACAAAAGCCGCTAAATCAAATGGAAGGAGCATAGAAAGGGTCATAACTGATTTTTCGCTTAAGCAAATGATATAATCTGGGCTAAAACTCATTTAAAGACTTTCATAAGGAAGCCCTAATTTGAAGGCATCAACGTTGTTGGAGCGTGAATTACAAAATAACAGGTGCAATTTGACCTAATGCAAGGAGCGAAAGATATAAAAGGCCAAAGCTAGGTTAAACTAAGGGGGAATCATCACTTATCACGCATTGGGAGATTCTTGGAGCGCCGTTCTTGATCAAGATCCTTTCTCTTTCTACCATGAGTAGCTAACTCTCTTATTCTTGGGATTGTATGTAATTTCTCAACTTTGAATGCACTCTTAACATTGTTTGATATTATTAATTTCAATTACCTTTGTTTTACGTTTTATTTGAACATTGATTTATTTTAGAATTTTTATTGTGACTGGAAAACACTCTTTGAATTTGGAACCAAATGTTTAACGCATTGCATGTATAAGTTCATGATGAATTATAGTGTAATGACTGTTTATAGCAACTGTTTGTTAAAATAGATTAATCAACATTAAGAATAGTTGTTATACATGTAATTCAAAAATTGCAATTTCAGAGCCCCTTTTTTTTAGAAAAAAAAAAAACAAAGGGGTACACCATCACAACAGCCTCCTCTTTTTCTATTGCTTTCACATTTCTCTGTTTGAAAATCAAAAATCCACTTCTCCAATTCCTTATTCAATTTGCATAAGTAGCTACGAAATCATGATGCAAATTGAATAAGGAATTGGAGAAGTGGATTTTTGATTTTTGAACAGAGAAATGTGAAAGCAATAGATGAAGAGGAGGTTGTTGTGATGGTGTACCCCTTTGTTTTTTATTTTTTTTTTAAAGAAAAGTTCTGAAATTGTAATTTTTGAATTACATGTATAACAACTATTCTTAATGCTGATTAATCTATTCTAATAAACAATTGCTATAAAGAATCATTATATTATAATTCATCCCTGAACTTATACATGCGTTAAACGTTTGGTTCCAAATTCAAAAAGTACTTTTCAGTCACAATAAGAATTCTAAAATAAATCAAGGTATGAATAAAACGTAAAACAAAGATAATTGAAATTAATGATAACAAACAATGTTAAGAGTGCATTCAAAGTTGAGAAATTATATCCAATCCCAAGAATAAGAGAGTTACCTACTCATGGTAGTCATGGAATACCAGAGAAAAGAAAAAGAAAGGATCTTGATCAAGAACGATGCTCCAAGAATCTCACAATACATGATAAGTGATGATTCCCCTTAGTTTGACCTAGCTTTGGCCTTTTATATCTTTCGCTCCTTGCATTAGTTCAAATTGTAGCTGTTATTTCGTAATTCACGCTCCAACATCATTGACACCTTCAAATTAGGGCTTCTTTAAGTGAGTTTTAGCCCAGACTGTATCCTTTGCTTAAGCGAAAAGTCACTTATGACCCTTTTTCTGCTCCTTTACTTTGATTCAGCATTTTTGTTTTCTCTCTTCAGATTTAAGCTAATTCTCAACAAAAATCGCTCTTTGCACAATAAAACTGATTAAATAAAAAAATGAATCAAAACAAAAAATAAAATTCAAATTTAAACCAAATTAATAACAGAATCAACGTAATTATGCATGGAATTAAACTAACAATTAAGGCTTATCATGTAGTATTCCGATGAGGTGATTGGTAGTTGGTTTTCGTTTTAGGTACGTAGCGGCGTGATTGTGGTTTTTCTTGTCTACTCACCTTCTTTTTGTCTAAACCGTCGTTCTTCTCGCTGACATCTTTTTTCCCCCAACCCCGTCTTCAAGATGAAAAATCGTAAAACTTTGTTTTTATTTTACCATTTTAAGATCACAACAAACTTCTAAGATCTTCTTCTTTTGACAACAATGCTCCTATTCGAGATTTTTTTCGTCTCTCCCAATGACTTCAACTTCTATTATAATCATTCAGTGATTCAAGTTTTCACTCCCTGGACGAAGCTCGGTCATTTTTTCCTTCAAAATTCACTTGAAACAAAATATAATAATATAAATTTGTCCTTTACCACGTAAGTAGCGATTTCCAGCTCACAATTATAGAAGGTCGTATTATTTTAGCAGTCGTGAAAGTATCTTTTTCGTTCTAATAATTAGTTATACTTTTATCATTTGTAATTACAATCGTGTAATTTCTCAAATTCTTATTATATCAATAAAGTATAATAAATCTCACAAATATGCCATTGTACCTCCTAAATTTTAATTATATCAAGTAAGTTTTCTTGATATTACAAAATTTTAGTATTGGACTAAAATATACATTAAAACTCAAATACGTACAATACTTATAAGAATACGAGAGACATAATTAAAATCTGAAAACCCTAACATTCACAGTGCTGAAATACTTAAAAGAAAAAAAAAACACATTATGTGAAGTTGCTATTAGTAGTGTGCCACGTCAATTTCCTATCTAGTGTTTACATTCTCCATTCTGTTTGCTTTTTAAAATAGATTTGAAAAAATGAATTTGAATAAATTTGAAATAAATGTGTGAAAAATTAGGTTATTTGATTTATGGGTGAAATGGAAAGATTAAAAGAGATTTAAGAGGAAAGTTTCTCTCATAGTTATTGATATGTTAATTAATTTTAATTGATAAAATTATAAGATTACAAATTTATCCTTATGTAAAAAATAATTTAATATTAAATATGATTAATTTGTTAATACATGTAATTTTTTAAAATTAAATTAAAAAAATAAAAATATATATAATTATAATATTATTATTAATATTATTAAATATTTTTATTATATAAATTTATTTAATATTTGTATTCTTATTATTTAATATTGTATTATATATTCAATTATATATATATATATATATATATATATATATATAATCAATTATACTTTTCTCAAAAACGATTATGAGATATGAAAACAATGTATAATCGATTGAAGTTTCCGTAGTTGATTATTTTCTCCTTCAAATTCTCAAAGCAACTACCGTAGTCCACTGTCTTTGTCATGACTCAATTCAAACTACACGGACTATCCTCCCATATAAACAAATGTAGCTGAATAGTGAAAGCAAGGTTAAACTCGTATTTGGTTCCCTGCTTACGTGACTTTCAGTTCAAATCTTCACATTAGAGCGAGGAACCTGAGACAACCACCTCCCGCAGATCCACTCTCCCTTTTCTTTGCAAATCACTTGAAGCATATAGTAGTTCCTCTTGCAAATCCATCTACTTAAACAGTACAAACGCGAAGCAAACACACCCTAAAAGATCATGATTATTAATTATTGCAACATGTTTAGTATACATTCATGAACTCATTTTAGTGGAATTTTTACCAAACTCTTGGCAATTTTTACTAAATATTATTGAATGCACAATTTTTTTAAATGATGTAAATGAACAAATTGTGTTAATGTGATATGACTTTATTATGTAGAAGTTATAATTTGCATAATACGACTTTGTTTATGATTACATCAAAGTGTATTGGCCAAACATGATTTCGGTGTTAATGATAAAGTCGTCTTGTCCAAATACGACTTTTTTTAGCATGTGTTAATTCTGTTTTGTAATTTTTAATGAAGTCGTGCAAGATTTTGGCAACTTTGGTTATATGGCATTGAAAGTTGAAGTTGTGCATAGTTGATATGACTTCATTTATGTGTCGATTACACTAAAGTCGTGTTGGATTGATATGACTTCTGCATGTATTGAAATCATGCATCCTTCACACAACTTTGCTTTTTTTTCATATTATTTTCTTTGTTTTTTGTTTTGTTATAACATATTTATATAAAAATATATTTTATGAGAAGTAAAAATATATTATTATTATTATTATTAATAAAATATGAAGTGATTTAATAAAGAAACTAATTATACCAAAAGTAAGACATAATAGTTGATTGTATAAAATTAAATTAAAAGATATTGAAATTAATAAAGTTTGTGATTAAGTTATGTAATTTAAAAATACTATTAGATTCTAAATTGGTATCTATTTAAGTTAGAGTCTAATTTAGAATCTAATGGTATAAGTGACTAAACATTATAGTTAATATTATATACTAATTATCTTGATTTAATTGGTCACTAAATCCAAACATTACTTTTATTTTGTAGTTATTTAGTAACAAAAATCTAATTTAATGATTATTTTAGTCACAATTAGCAATTATTTTATTTGGTAACTAAAATTTAGTCTCTAAATAACTTTATTTTTTGTAGTTTTATCATATGATCTAATGTATGATAAAGATAGACCAAGACAAACTATATCATACATTCAAATTCCTCTTCATTTGACACATACAATAAATTATATTAAATTGATTAAACTATTCATTACAAAAATAAAAGTGAAAGTCGTGTTAAGAATGTTCGATTTAAGTGTAATTCCAAAATAACTGAAGTCATCTAAAACATGCACGATTCAGTACAATATACACATAACTGAAATCATATTTCAGCTTTCACTAACACCAACTAAGGTCATCAAACCTTAGGACAACTTTACTAAAAATGACACAAAAAGGTAATTAAACTAAACAAAGTCGTTAATGGATCACACAACTTTTTCATTAATATTGAAATTGGGCAGGATTCGTGAGTTCCCTAATATATTAAACAAACTCATACTAAGTTAATACCATATCTTTAAAATAAAATCGTCTCACACAAACACAACTCATTTATATCTATAATTTTAAAAGAACTTATAATATTCACGTAAAATTATAGCAGTTGGGTAAAAAAAATCTCATTTTAGCAAAAATAATACCTTAATCATGCTAAGATATGTGTAACTATATATCCATATTATGACAGTTTCAAAGTGGATGGAGCACTAGTCTTGTGAGAACTTAGCATAAAATGCAATGTTATTATAATATAATATATGTTAGACATATTTTGGTGTTAGAATATTTTGTTGCAGGCAGAGAAAAGTGACAGAGACAGATGCAGAGAATAACATGCATGGATGCATGTGTGATCTGTGACGTATAGTTCCACTAATCCAAAATTCTCTCTCTCTATATATATATATATATATATTCTTTCTTTGATATGTGCCACACATAATTCCAGATAAGGAAGCTGCCACTTCAAATTCAGGTTAACTCATGTTGCTTTGTATACTTTAATTAATAAATACTAATTGGGGCTGACTAAGAGAGCAATAAACAGGCCATTAATATATATAATAACACCAACAAAACAAAATCTTAATATTGTTTAATTATTAGTTTACTTTCCTTTATTCTTTGTGCTTTTCAGAAATTGCACTAACCATCCCCTTATGCCTCTCATAGTGTCTCCACTGTGTGCATATGATACCAACATTAAATTCTACCATTAATTCCTCTTTTATAATCACATATGTATCATCATTTGGTTTATGTTATCCATTAATATCTACTTCAGATATTCTGAATTTATGGCAAATTACTGAATTTATTACATATGAATCAACCAAGAAATTCACCTGAAAGATCCTATATTCTGTTTGTGCCACTCATATCCAGAATTCATTCTTAGCAAATTGGCCTGAGAACTAAGCTTTTTTCTCAAAATCTTCGATGGTCCAATGTATCTCAGTACTTGGCTTCTTAATATTATTCTTTTCATTTCTTTGCTTCATCAGTCACTGTAAATGTTTCCATTTACAATTGCTTTAGCATCTCATTCCTCTCAACATGGTTTCTCTGTCCTAGTTCTAGACAAAAAGGGTTATTTATAAAACCTTCCATAATTTAAAATTTATCTTTTAATCGTGAATAAAATTTCCCATTCATCAATAATGCAGTAGCTTTTTTCTTAACAACAGTTAATAAATTATTAATAAAATTTTCCATTCATCAATATACAGTATATAGCCAGTGATGGATCCAAGGGCCATGCATGGAGTTGAGGAAAATAGGGTATTGAGTTGATGTTTGTCTGATTTCCCTCTCATAGCAAACCTAGTTTTACATATAAAATTAATAATAAATATTTTATGAAATTCATTATTAATTAAATAGTTATTTAGAACTTAAATATTTTAATAATCGTGCAACAAGAACTTTACTCCTTTTTGATAATAAAATATAAAATCTTGGTTTTAATGTATTTTCTTATTCCTACTTTTTTTTTTACTTTTTATTCTTAATAATTTTTTTTTATCATTGTTGTTTCTTAATTTTTTTCTATTAACAATTTTAATATATGTTATCAAGTAATATCTTAACTAATGATTTAACAGTCACGTTGACAACAGTAAGTTGCCATACGATCAAGAGTCTAACTGAGTGATTACATGTAATTATTTTATTATAACTATGTTTTTCTTTTACTAATTTATTTAGATTAAATCGTTTACTCATAAATATATGGTATTAGAGATCTTATCAATATGACAACTCATTAGAAAACTGATTTGTTTGTTATGTCATCAATTAACATTAATACTTGAAAGTAGTGACTAAAATTAGTAATAGAAAAATAAAAACAATAAAAAACACATATTCAAGAACTGAAAATAAAAATTGGAAAAAAAATTCAGGAAGAAGAATGACATTAATCCTTAAAATCATTTTCCATTAGTGATGGTAGATATGTTTTGGACTCACCTATACTTTCAATTTCAAAGCCAACCTATATATGATGCATGGCATAAATTCTGAATTTCTTTATCGTTTGGTCAGAAACAATTATTATGTATAAAATGTATTGATGCAAATTTGCAAGAATATATATATATATTCTGGTTATAAACAATGTTACGTGTAGCTAAGGATGTGGTGCAAATCGAATTTGAAGCATGTGCTTTGGATGAAGTTGGGCTTAGGGCATGCACAAAAAATGGGTAACGATAACGACCTTGCTTGTCAAAGGGAAAAAAATGTGTTGTCGGAAGTGACATGGTAGAATAACATATGCTTTAACAACTATCCTTTTCCTTCAAGCTTCCCACTGCAACGTAAGATTGGAATCTGAAATGTTTTTCAGAGTTTTTGCATGGGTAGGTTCAAACTTCAGAAAATCTTAATTAATTAAAATAGAATTTTAAATTCTTCGTATTTTGTTTCATATATTACACGATGATTAAGTATAAAGATTCAGTGTATGGTATGGATCAACAAGACTTCTACCGATATAAAACTTGTACGAAAGGTAACTAGAAACGATGGATTAGAAGATCAAAAATACGGAAAAGAGAAACCTGAAAAACCCTTACGGAGAAAGAAAATAGGAAGGGTCGCTCCATGGTGTATTTTTTCTTTTTTCTTCTTAAGTCCTACACGTGTCATTATGTTTCTAGATTTGCAATTTCCGATTTGGTATTTTCTTGATGTTTTTAGTAAGATGTTTGTAACCTTTGCAGGTGAGCTTTAAACAATGATGCAACATATTTTTTCTTAGCTTCCGTTTTCATGTATTAAGATGTTGAGAAAATTAAGAAAAAAAAAATCTGAGAGATCAAACAATAATAAGAACCAAGCGAGATCTACACAAAATAATGACATCATTTTCAACTCAAAATCTTAAAACATTAGGTTTGTAGATTTTTTTCTTATATGTTGCTTCCACATTGGTACACTCTCTCACCTTAAGACATTAGGTTTGTAAGTCTTTTTTCTTATATGTTGCTTCCACATTGGTACACTCTCCCTCGAGCGGAAGATACATGGATCAAATTGCACAGGGATCAAACTGTATACATACTCGTCTGAGCCAGTCGCTACCCAAACCATCGACTTTAATACCACTTACTGGAAAAATCGAGAGGAAAAATACCGGTGAGATCAAACAACAGTGAGAACCGAGCGAGACCCACACAAGAGAATGACACCACCTTCAATCCAAAACCTTAAGACATTAAGTTTGTGGGTCTTCTTTATTATATGTTGATCAACTTTTTCATTTCTACTCAATATGAGACTTAGACTTACACTTGGATACCCAACATAAGAGTGACTTGGTTACTATCCAAATCCCTGAAGAGGTGTATTTAGTGGGGCTCGAAGATTGTAAAATTCATCTACATGGTAATATTATGTTAAACAAAGAAAACAAACCTCTCAAGCATATGAGCCTTTTGTAAGAAATTAAGTATGGTATGGAGCTCTTTAGGATCGTGGAAAACGATTTCTTTAGATAAGCATTTTTATGAATTTGAATTTTTCTCTTAAATAGAATTTTGGTGACAAATGAAATAGTAGATGACCTTAAGAGGGAGAAGAAAAGAGGGGTTATAGTAAAAGTCGACTACGAAAAAACTTATGACTCAATGAACTTGAATTTTCTGTATTATATGATGAGACTAGGCTTTAATAGTAAATGGGTAAAATTGTGTTTAGAATCATTCACAATCTTATCTTTTGTGAATGGTAGCCCCACAGAAAAATTTAAACCTAAAAAGAGATTAACACAGGGTGATCCAGTGGCACCATTCCTCTTTCTAATTGTTGTAGAAGGGTTGGCTAGAATGGTTGGACAGGCTACGCGGAAAAACCTCCTTAAAGGAGTAAAAATAGGGAGGAATGGAAGAGGGTAGATGTCACATTACTACAGTTTGAGGGTGACACCTTAATCTTTTGTAAGCTTGAGTGCCAAAAAATTGACAATAAAGGGTCTTGCATATTTGAACTAATCTAGTTTAAGGGTTAATTTCCATAAGAGTCAAATAGGTGCAATTGGAGTAGCAGAAGATGTGTTGCACCAATACTCAATGATCTTGAACTGTTGAAGTGTTGTCACATGAATATACCATTCAGATACATTAGAATGACAGGAGGAATCCAAGAAGAGTATAGTTTTGGAAACATATTATTGACAATTTTAAGAATAAGTTATTCAGATGAAAAGATAGACTGCTTTCATTTGTAGGACACGTATGTTTGATAAAATATGTGATTCTGCATTACCATTGTTTTATGCATCATTCTTATGTAAAGAAATAACAAAAATACAAGTTAAATTCTTATGGAGGTGGACTAGTGATGGAAGGAAAATATCTTAGATAAAATGGAGAAGCGTATGCAAACCGAAAGAGAAAGGCAGGTTGGGCTTAAAAGACATAGAGATTTAACATTGTCATGTTAGCAAAGTGGAAATAAAAATTAGAAACGGAAAAGACATTGATTATGAAAGAAGATTATAAAATCTAGACACAGGTCACAGAGAATTATGAATGATAGCACAACTAATCAAGGGAGTCTTGGTGGTGAAGAGAATTGATGGTTTAATAGTATAATAAAATAAAAATTTGGTGATGATATAATACTTATAAATTTTAAGAAGTTAATTTACAAAACCGACCTTTTTATATTTACAACTAGTAAACCAATTATATTTTATATAAAATTCAAATGAAAATTAGCAAGTTGTCGTTAAAATCACCTTTAAGAAATTTGTTTAAAGTATATGGAAATTTAAAGAATAGTAAAATTAAAAAAAATATTTTGGAAATCAAGTGATTAGTCCTTTTTTTGATATATTTATGATTTATGATGGATGAAGATAAAGGTAAAGATGAAAATGTTAATTGGTATAAAATTCATATAGCTAGAATAAAATTGATCCTAAAGTGTTCTACTTGAACAATGTAAAATTCTTGTTAAGTTTTGAAAATATGTTAAAATTAGAATCATTTATTTATTTTTATTAAAATAAAGAAAAATAGGTATACGGTTAATTCTCTTTATAAAAATACACAAAAAAGATTGTTTGTTTATTTATAGATAATAAAAGTAATATAAAGAGAGTAATAAAATAACAGAGAACATGAACTAAGTCCATTATATTTAATACTCCCTTCAAACTGGTGCATATAAATTGTATGTACAAAGCTTATTACAAAATATATTTTTTAAAAAAATATAAATACAGTTTATTAAACTATGTTATAAGTTTGTCTTAATTATTTTGTATTTATTTTTGTTTTTCATAATTATAATTATAGGAAGTTGCTCTAAAATTTAGAAGAGTGTACTTTTACTTCATCTAGTAAATAAAAACATCAAATCTCTCAATAAAAAAATGTTTTTTGTCCTGTATGCCTACTTGCCATCATTTATGTTATTGTTGTGATCTTGTTCATGTCCTAACGAATGTAAATTCTTGATCTCCCAAATTTGTTATCATTCACATAATTTGGCTATATATTCTATGATTTTATGTAAACATGACCAAACTTCTTCTTAGTAAAGTTACCATGCAACACAGGTAATAATGAAATAATTTAGTACTTAAATATGTGAAAAATTGTTAATCTAGTTATTGGTACAAAATTTAATTTAGTCCCTAAATATATATTAAAAAAATCAAACAGATAGTTAATATTGCAATTTTATAATAAAATAGTCATTAATTTACTATCATATAGCCCTTAAATTATACTAATAATAAAATAATTCAATAAAATTTAATAAAAGAACATAATTACATTTTCTTTTTTCCATATTCAGACATTAAAATGAATATTTTGTTTTTTAAGGACTAAATTAACTACACTAAATGTGACTTAGTAAATATATGTTTGTTGTAACATAGTAGAACTTTCCCTTAATTTTATTCTATTCCAATCTATATTCAAACCGATCATTCGCTTAAAAATTTTCCATCAAATTTGTGATCAAAAGAAGCTTACATTCTAATCACATTTGTAACTGAATTTTTATACTATCTTTTACCCAAAATCCAAGCAAAATATATTTTAATTCCTCAATTTGAAAAATTATGATTATGTCCCTCAATACTAAATTTAAGAGTCTAAAAATCATTTTAGAAAAGAATTTTAATGTCCTAAATTCAATGTTTAAGGACTAAAATAATTTTTTTAAAAAGTTGTGTTAAGAAAAATTAAATTAAAATTAATAGTGCTAAAAATAAAGTGATTAAATAACAGTACTATAATAAAAAGTGGATATGGTGATTCTCCCACTAACATTAATCATCAAACTTTATATTATGTTAAAAAAAACAAATGCATGGCTCACACTACTCTTCTTTGTGTTTATATTATACACATGTAGAACAAACGTAACATGATATCTGGAGCATAAATATTGAAGTCGAGAACTTGAGATGATATCTCCTGCAAAATTACACAGGGTCCTACTCTCTTCCTTTCCCTAACTGCACCTCGTCCAATACTGCAGGAGACTCAAATCATTCATGTACATAAATTCTCACACACCCTTTTCACTCCTTTAATTTTAGTACCAAACTCTTCATAATTTCTACTAGCAGCAAGTAAAATATTACCATCAACTTCAAAAGTGTCTCTTATGATTTCTTGCAGTGCCAACATTGCCAAAACTCCCAGTACATAGCCTAAAAGGAAAGGCTTATGTTATGTACCTCTACATTCACACTCCAACTAGTCCTACCAGCTTTCTAACAGCTATTATGCATTCCGAGAGATGAAAAAGAATGTTTTAGATCTATACAATTTAAGGTAGACACTGATGAAGAGGAGAGAACATGGTGCATTCTTAGCAAAACTTTCCTAGGCTCTTATTCTTTTATACACAAGCAAAAATTTACATGGTTATGTTCACCTCACGTACTGTTCTAGACAGTCTTTCAATTTTTGGAATGTCACAGGTTTTGATACAAACGAGTCCATACCATTTGCATAACACTCCTCAGCACTCTCTGACATTGTGTTTGCTGTCATCTGCATTATCATGACAACATAAGAAATGTTACTTCAGTTTTCAAATATTGAATTTACACAGAATAAAAGAGTAGTTAGTTCCAATATTAAGACAATTTCCTAATCAAATAGAAATTTATCTTGTCACCACGTTATATTAATGATTAAGATAATGTGGTAAAATGATCATATCCTATTGAATGTTATTGTAAAAATATTTTATACTACATAATATATATATAAATTAAATTAAGGAAAAAAATCTGCTAAAAAGTTCTGTTATATTTCAGTACTAGTTTTAGCACAAACAGTTAAATGGGTTATGGCTAAATTTGATCAAGCATGAAAATCATGAGCCATGGAGAACTACTAGAAAACATCACATTGTCAAGTTCAGCAACACTAAGCTACATAAAGGGTGGCAAGTGGCATAATTTTGGTCGGGTTCTATTGTTTAAATAATATAGTTCTGGTTTTTGGTTTTCATGTTCATAAAGTTAACATGTTGGAGTTCTTGTCTTCTAGATCAGATGTAATGAGCCACACAAATGTGGACAAATTACTCACCGCAATGATGTGGATCCGGTTTTTAGGTGGTACAGAACATTCGTGTGAAATTGGTAAGCTTTGTTCAATTCCAGCTTTTCTTGCAGCATCCCAATTGCCAGTTTCCTCATAAGACCGAATCAGTTTTGTTGTTTGAAGGCCATTCATAACTGGCATGAAAACATCCTGTATAGCACAAGTACCAAATGATCACCTAAAGCTAAAATTTCTATTCATAATATGAACATTTTCATAGTAAAAAACATTGCATAAAAATTAAGAGTATTATTCATCCTATTTCCTAACCTATAGTGGACTAGCCAGGTTTCTTGAAAATAAAATGCACTGATTTGTATAATGAAACTGCATCATGATTAAAAAATTTAAGAATCAATAAATTACCATCAAAATGATATCATAAGTATGGCGTTGAACTGCACGTACAGCTTCCACTCCATTATTCACAACATCCATGCTATAGCCTAACCTCTTCATCATTGACTGTGTCACCATGACATTGATCTTGTTATCTTCAACAAGAAGAATCTTAGGCCCTAATGAGGATTTGGTCACTTCTGATGAAGTGTTACTATTACTACTAATGACACATTGGGAGGCTGTGTCTGTCTTCATTTGCTGACATGTTTGTTGGGGTTCATTTGACATTGTTCCTAGTGCCATTGTCTCCTTATGTTGAGAAGAGTCTACACTACCATTCTGTAACCGAGCACGTGCCTTATCTTGATTCTGTTGGTTTGTGTTAACTACACTTTCATTCTTTGTTTCAGGGCTATGATTTGATGAACTTGTTGATTCAGACATCTCTGGAGCATCAACAATAACTGAAGATGCATCCTCAGCTGAACTAGTCCCTTTTGGTTTTATGTTGGTAGTGGGGAATGAGTAAGAATTCTCTGAAAAGCCATTGAACTTGTTTGAGCTTCTGAAACCTGGTAGTATATTTTGGGGTCTGGTAGGTCCATTAGAAGAGAAGAGAGAGCCTAGAGTGCGTGGTTTGAATTGGAAGAATCCCTCTGTGGTATCATCCTCATTATCATCCACATCTGATAGTTCATCTGGGTCATCAGAATTATCACAAGCCGTTGAAACTTTGTAGGGAAGTATGAATGTGAAGGTAGAACCACAATGTTCTTTGCTAGAAACTGTTAAATGACCCCCCATTAACTCAACCTGTTACAAGTGCAAGGAAACATTGACAAAGTGTAATACATTATTAGTCTCAGAAGAAAATCATGTTAATGTTGGTCCAGTTGGAAATGACAGAGATACCTATATAATATGAAATATTATTGTTTCTTTTTTCTTGTTCATGAGGCTAAAAACCATTTTTTTGGAAGAGAAAATGGAGTATGCAAACATAGTGTAAAGGGGTTTTATTCTGTCATCCAATTACACATTTTTATGTTAAATTTATTGATTTTTACAATAATTATCTTAAAAGTCTTATCTATCATGATTTTTGATTGGTTGGTTAATACTGTAAGTAAAGCTATGTTCACATGCATACAAAATAATTTCTATGAAAAAATACAATGGTATTAAATTAGAATCTTAAAATATTTTGAGTTTTATGGAAAAAAAAAAAGTACTATGGCATTCAATTAAGATTTTTTAATCATTAAAAAAATCTTAATGGTAATCAAAACTATCAAGATTTTCTATAGGAAAAATATTTATAAAAAAGCTTACCAGTTGTTTGCATATTGCCAGCCCCAGACCTGTGCCACCATATTTTCGAGCATGGTCTGCACTTACTTGCATGTACCTTCTAAATAAATTAGGTATTGCCTTTTCTGTCACATGGTAAGATGTAAAAAAGTAAGTACTTTCATACGTATTTGGATACATAGTAACATTAATCCTCTAACAAATTAGCCTTTTTATGTACCTGGTATTCCAATTCCTGTGTCATATACATCACAACGTATCCACACTGTTGTTTCAGTGGAATGAGTTTGTTCCTCAGTATCTCCATTCATTGAGCATTCACTTTTAACCGAAGATCTACACTCATCGTTGAATTTATGATTTTGGCTAGGATGGTCGTTGTGTTTCTGACCATCAAGACAATTTTTATCACTGCTGCTACGCGGTGTTGTTGCACGTTTCTCTTCCTTCACTCCATGTGCTGAATTTGTTGACTGGTCTATGGCCATCTTTTGATGGCCTTCTGCTTTGGCAAAAGGTGGCTCTGAAACAACGTAAAGCTTGATACCAACTTTGCCTTCATGTGTAAACTTTACGGCATTGCTGAAACACATTACACAATAATAAATATAGAGCAATGGATTATCAGAAATACATTCTTTAGTGGGGTATAAAGGTAATTGTCAATATATTTTTGATAATACCACTTATGGCCTATAATGATGTAGTTTAATATTAAGATATCAAAGCATATTATCAAAATATTGAATGTAGTACAAAGTTATATCTGCAGTAGTAATATTGTGCAGCCAAGTACAAAAGAGTCTAGTCCTCTAGAATTAATGGAACAAAGAATTTGATTTAACGCATGAGAACCAAAATGGAAGCATTTTTTGAAGTGGTTGATTGCAGATTCATAAGACTAATCAATCAATTAAATTTTAGTACCTGACTAAATTTGTGAGGATCTGACGAATCCTCAAAACATCTCCAATGACCTGCAATTTTGCATGAAGAAATTGAAGTGTATGTTACATGGCTATCAGATGAAATTATGTCTCTGCACTCAAAAGTCATGTCAGGACCCTAGTCCCACATCATGTTTTCCATTTATCAGTTAGTTACTTCACTAGTACTTGAGATTTTATGAAAATAATCACTATCTGCAGAGCTCCTGGATTTTGGTACAAGAACAATGCTGAATCTTTAGCAATGCATGCAAGCGTTACTCAAGTTCTCACCTCAATAGGTATATCATCTGCCACATTTCCTTCTAAGGTTAACATTTTCTGCAATGATGCTGCAGCAGTTTGGAGTACATGTTTTACCACCTCTCTTGGCCGGAATTTGGTAGCTTCCAATTTCATAACTCCTATAGAAAACCAAAGGGTTGGTGGGGTGGGAAGAAATTTAAATGATCTAACAAGGAATGGTGTGGGAGAAATTTCTAACCTGACTCAACCTTGGAAAGATCAAGAATGTCATTTATAAGTTGAAGAACTAAATCTCCTGAAGATATCATGACATTCAAAAGCTGTCTTTGTTCCCGATCAAGTTTTGTGGTGGAAAGAATTTCAGCCATGCTAACAACTCCAGATAGTGGAGATCTTATCTCATGAGACATTGTTGCCAGCATTTGTTTTGCTCTCATAGTCTCCTCTGTTGAAAAAATAAGGTTGTTGCAGCCAAACCAAACTTAAAAGTAAAATTCATAAATACAGATTTGGCTGAGAGACTAAACCTGTAATGTGAATGGTTTTATTAAGTTCCGTTTCTTTGGCTTTCTGGACTGCAATCTCTTCCCTAAGCTTTGCCATTCTTTCTCTTTTTCTCACCTGCAGTTTGTGGAAAAACATAAATATCCTCTTTGCAAGCACAAGACTGCAAGTATCATTCAAAAGCAAATAGCATTTACCTGATCTGTTATTTCCATTCCCATGTAGTTTATTCCAATTGTCTCCCCTGCTTTGCTAAAGACAGGTTCTACATATATCAAAAATGTCTTTGACCCAAATAGGTCTGTCTCAAAAGTGATTTCCTTTTTTGCAGGCAACCCTTTCTCCATTACTTCCCTCTTGAAATCTTGAGATTCCTTAACACCGGATCCAGTGAAAATTTCAACATCTGTTTTTCCTATGATGTCCTGAAAAATACGAGTCAGTTTTAAGAATCAAGATATTTCAAACTCCTTTGCAAAAGAAGTAAAATAACTCATGAAAAGTATAAGAAGTTTCTTCTGAAGTATGTGCAGCTTTTTATTCAATGAAATAAAAATTGTAATGCAGCTTAATCATATATATGACCTTGAAATAAGAGCTTCAACAGCAATCATTACCTCCTCTTGTAAACTTGGAAAATGATTGTAGATAAAGCGATATCGCAACTCTTTGTCCTGGAAGAAAAATATCAGAGTCAGCCCTTTGCAGATTGAAAGATCCCTTACAGTGTCAACCAAGTATTTAGCTTTCATAACGATGGACCAATTAAAACTACAATAAAGCCGGTATAGTACAAGCTATGCACAAAATATGGATCATGTGTTAGAAGGAAAACAAAGTAATGCAATTCCAAAGCATGGCATATTTTTGTCAATCAGGTAACAAGTTCCTATATTTACGTTTAATGTTATATCAATGTGGTGACATGTTCCCATACCAATGTTTTACATGTTAATGCACCAACCACCTAATTCTCCAACACAACACAAATTTTAGATAAAAGCTGAGTTGCACAGTTCACGTATTGTAGCCTTTTGAAAAGACAGATATAGGAATCATTCTTCTGTGTCCACTGAACCTAGGCAATACGGCCATAGAGCAATCTTCCATCTAAGCCAATAGAACAGAAAAGTGTTGTCTATGAGCATTACTTGCTTCCATATACATATTTCAACATGTCAACCATCATGCTCTAAACCAAAGAAGAATAATGTGTTTAGAAGAGGGAGCTGGTTCTCTACAGAAAAACTATTGAACGTAAGTTCAAAAACTGCCTCATATACTTGTAAAGGTCCTAACTCTTTTAGTGCTTATACTAAGGTATACTTACACAATATGTCAAAAATTTTCTATGAAGTACTTTAAGATCTTGCCATATGGATATAAACTCAATACTCACTGTAATGTACCTGATGGCCAATAACAACAGGTGCATTTTGGAGTATAAAATGTAAGAAATTATCTGCTCTCTTCAGAATCTGAGTAAGTTCTTCCACTGGTGAAGATTGCCTTTCAAAATTCTTTATACTTTCTTGCAACTTGTCCGTTAGTATCTGCTCTCTATTGACACTTGCCTCCAACTGTCTTTCCAACTGCAGGGCTCGCTGTTTCCAATACACAACAGTGTCATACTCAGCATCAATCTCAATCCTCTTGTTTTGCACAACCACATCACTTTTCCTGAGAGGCACTGACACATCTTGCCACGTATAGTAAATCTCATCCAATATAGAAACTGGACGCTTGTCACCGCCATAATTCTCTTCCTCAAACCGATTGTCTTTCAGAATCTCCAATTTCCTGAGCTCAACTTCCTGCCTTTGTTTACTAAGGTTGTCAAGTTCCTCTCTGAGAAGCCGAACTGCATTAGCCTGCTTATACTCCCAGTGTTGCATGAGATATGCCAGCTGAGAAGACCCTCTATCTGTGTAATTTGTAAGCTCCATGAGACGCTGGAAATCAGCTATAGTTGGCTCCTCTAAGATGGTCACTTCCTCCAACATATCTTGGTCCCTTCCAGGCTTCTCTATATTGAACTGTTTTCCAACATCAGAGCCAATATCTTCTGGCCACATTGAAGAGAGGACTTCAACGTCCATGTCTTCAATAGAATCACTTTCCATCTCACAAACCATTGAAGAAAAACTGATAGCATCCAAATTTTCCTTTCCACAATGTTCAACTTGTTGTTTCAACTACCTCTTCCTTCAATCCATTAGCACTTGCATCTCAAGAACCACTGGTCAATGCTTAATTCTTGGCTTTATCTTATCTATAAGCCAGAGCACTAGTGCCAGCTGCAATAGATGAGTCTCTCGTAAGAAATCGAAACAGATATATAATAATAGAATTAAGTTACCTACCATTGAGGAAAGGTGGAGTTGAAATAAAAGAAGTAAGTACAAAAACTAAAGTAGTACAGTGAAAGTAACCAAGATCAGGAACTTAACTTTAACCGACCAAAACTAGAAGAATAAGGAAAAAGTTAAACGAAACGAAACAAAATGGTCACTGATTAGACGTCATTATGTCATGCTAAAGAATTGAAATATGGACTGTGACAGTTAAAGAAATTATATCTGATATCAGCCCCTGAAGAAATCACACCTGAATACAAGTTTAACTGTTTAAGAAATCTCGAATTGGAGAATTAAACTATTTTCAAAAAGTTATTGGAAAATTTTGAAACAGAAGTTGAATAGCACCTGACACTGCACATTCAGAAACCGAGAAAGGAAGTACAAAAAAGGCCCCTGAGACTTTTTTAGAGCTCAATCACACAAAATAGATAAACTTCAGCAAACACTTGCAAATTGCCAAAAAAGAAATATTTCACATTTTCATAACTAGGAAGAAGATTGGATGAATGATCTCAATTGCAATAAACGAAATCAAGATCCATCATCAGCATCAGTTACAAGAACAACAACAACAACCCCAACACAAGAATGAAAGAAAAAGAACTCAAAAGAAAAGGAATAAGGATTTAAATTGGACATCCTCAGATTAAAAAGCAATACATTAAATGCAAACCAACCTTATATATGATTGTAAATCATGTCATGACAATGAATTGTTGAAGAAGGCCAATCTTTTGTGGATTGATGGAATTAAAGTGAGTGAGGAAAAAAGAAGCCAGAAAGATGAAGAATTGTGGCTGACAATGTCCAAAAGTCCTGCCCTGTAGATCTGAGGAATCTCTTCAACTATGGAGTCAAAAGCATTCAATGACACGGCTGAAACATGTATGTAGCCAATCAGTACAGATGAGAGAGAAAGAGAGAGTCAGCTCAGAGCAGAAGAGAGAGGACAGCATGTGATTGTAAACTTGTGAGGGTAAAGGCAAAAACTTTTAAAAACCCAAAAACTAATAGAACAGAAACCCAAGCAGCCATGTGCATTTGGAGGTCAAATATGATAGAGAAATGTTCTTGCTCATTATTTTTTCCCTTCCTTATTTTAATTGTCTTTCTTGTGTCATATTATGAGGCAACAACGTTACCCCTCATTGCTCACTTCACAGTTCTCTTTCCTCTGCCATAGTTATAGCTATTAGTCCCCATGCAACCATTTTTAATTCAACTCAAGGTTCTTAGTATTAACCACCATAATTCATATCTTATTCAAGTTTTGCTAATGATGGGGGCACCAGCAAGGATTAATTAATCAAAAACTCATGAATGTTTACAATGTCTAAGAAAAATGATAGTTTTTATTATTGAACAATAGCTTTCTATGATCAAACCATATTGGTCCTTGTACCATTATTTTCCTATTGATCAATAAAATAGCAATATCAAGGACTACAAAATGGGGTACAAAAAAATTTAATCTTTATTAATATTACTCATCCCCTATCAAAAAAAAAATTAAAAAATTCAACCAATCATGAAATGTGAAGAGAGAGAGAGAGAGAGAGAGAGAGAGAAAGGATTTGTTTTTATGGGGACAAGGTGTTTTTAAATCCCCATTGATGTTCCCCGCCATTTCCAAGGTGACGTGGGAGGAGGTGGGTGGCGCGTGGGGCCACGCGCGGAGAGGAGAATGTGGGTTTTACTGAAAGAACAGTGCACATGATAGATCTGAGCTTAATGTTTAATTTACTATTTTACTTTGTGATGAGATGCAATGCATGTATTGAGACCCAAAAGAAGCGACCAAACAGGGCGGTTGCACAGATTCTTAGTTCTTAATGCTATAAATTAAGATTATCTCTGATCCAATTTTATTAATCTTAATTACATTCATTCAGTTCCAATCAGAGGTTAACGTAGTACTTTGTCTGGTAATCTTATTTTACCATGCCAAGTGTCGCTCTGCATGTTTTTCTTCATCAGCAGTTTTGCTTGGTTAAACAAATAATATGTACATGTCAATGGTGGCTATTACTTTAAGGTTTTTATGTATGAGTCCGTGAAGTAACATGCAATATATACAGCAGAAGTGAATTTGATTTCAATAATGGGGAGGAACAAACTCATGTTTTGAATCTTCTCAAGCTACTTTTCTCACTGCTGGATAATCTTTTAAGAGATTCGTCTGATGTTTCAAAATTAATGGGGGTTAGGATTCTTCATAAATATTTTTTAAATAAAAAATATAAAATAAATGAGTTAAGAATAAAAATTATATAAATTATACAAGAGAATTTCCGCAAGTTGATTGTTGAGAAGTGAATTGTGTAATTGCATATCAGGTGCATAGGTGACAATTTGATGAACCACATAAAGTGTTTGGTTTATTTTTATTTTTTTTTTATAATTAGGTGGGTAACCATGTAATAACTTGTAACATTTTCCTTTAGTATGACCAAGAATTCTACATTGGACACACCTATGTCACCGGTCTTGTTGATCTTTGAATATGATGCAACTTTAAAAAGCATGAGAATTGTCTTGAGTAAAAACAAGAAGAAGAAAAGTACCAACCTCCTTCCCATTTTCATCTAGGATCATAAGAGATGAAACTTAGTGAGAAGATAGAATATCTAGGTCAATAGAAAAGTATTGTCCATGAATTAAAAAGGAAAGATCCATTCAAATCCAATAAAAATAAGAAAAGATTAAATTATGTTTTTAAGAAATTTTGAAAATTTTTGAAAGTTATTAATAAAACTTTTTAAGAAATTATATAACTTGCAAACATGGTTTAGATAACAAATCTTAAAAAAACACACAAAACTTTATACTAATTTATCGTCATACAAAATTATGTTAAGTTCTTTATGTTAAGTTCTTAATAAATAATGTTAGGTTCCGTTATGAGTTAATAAATATAATTATTTTTACTTTATCATTTTTAACTACAACACAACTATTTTTTTTTTAACAAGTCACATCTTATTTATACAATTATATTTAACAAGTCACATTTTATTTTTTATCAAAAATAAAGAATATAATAAAATAAAGATAATAAGATTACCTTAACCTATTTACAATACACCTACACATCAAAGTCAAACTCTACTATCCAAGTCAGAACATACAAAAAATTATCACAATTACTCTTACCAAAACACATCTCCTTTGCTAATGAGAGTTCACAAAACAATTAACTAAAACTGACCAACACACATAAAACCTTAAGCGCTACAAAAACATGTTGTGTTCAGTACCCGTTTCAACTTCAAACACATATCCTTGCTTTTAACCTTAGCAAGGCTCCGCCGTTTAAGATCTTCTACAACGTATCACATCAGCATCATGTACAACCTACTACCAACAAATCCATTAAAATAACCAAGAGCATCATAGATACCCTCACACAACCCATAATCCTTCCTTATTTCCACACTTTATAATGGTATTTACAAAAATAATTTTCGATACTAGATTCAATTAAGTTTAACACATAGGGTAAAAAATACAAGTGTTTAAACTTAATAAGTCTAAAATACTTTATATATATACAAGAGAGTTTTACTTAAAGTTTTTCTCAATCCAAATAAAGGTTGATAATACATTAAATATTTACATGAAATATTTAATATTATACTAAATGTTATTCATCTTTAGGATATTTTTTCAAATAACTCGGATTGTTTATTTTTATTATATATTACACTTTATGTCCTTTTATTAAGTATTGTCATATATTCGCACAATAAAGATCGTAGCTGATGAGACATATGCATTAGGTGGTACTTTACAATAGAATATCCATTTTGATATGATTAAATTGTAAATATTGAATAAGCAAAAAAAATTGTTGTCAATTTTCTCAAAGACTTAGTACAATAGATTTTGAAAAACAAAATACTAGATACAACACATAAGTCAAATCATACAATAAATTATGTATTTATCTATCAAATGCAACATGTTATTTAAGTAACTTTAAATTATGTAAATGATTTGTATATACGTATACATGAAGTGCATATTAGATAACTACTTATATGTCCTAGTTAAGATTATATTGATCATTATTTACACTAGTCAAAATCACAAGCAAAAGAGTATGTTATGCATCTAATATTCATCAAGAAATTAATTTTATATTTCATGTTGTTGAAGTCTTGTTAAGTTTAATATCAAAGAGTTGGTTTTTTTTATAAAGATTATCAAAAAATGAAAGTTAATAAGATCTAAATGTTAAATATCCTTGTTCCAATGTTGCTAATTATGATTCAAAGGTGCAAAAAGCATTCTTTAAAGTTAATCTAAATACCCATAAGAATGGTATAAAATATTTTTTTTGATAATATTGTCGTATAAAAGATATTAGCACATTGGTTTGTATTTCCTTGGTTGGAAATAAAATTTAGAAGCCATGAGATAATAATATTGTTTGTTTTGTAGTAGTGAGATGTTGTGTTAGAGGTTTAAGGTTGAATGATGAATAAATTCATATTTATTCTACTTAGAAGAGTTACCATCATTACCTTCTTCTAAAAGTTATAATTATCATGGTAAAAAGGATACGAGACTAAACTCATTTAATATTATAATAATAAAATAATAAAAGAATTAGATTTAAAATTATATTTATCCATGACAATAATGGAGAATCTAAAGAAATAAGAAAAAACATGTTAAAGTAGAATTAAAGAAATAAAATTTGTTAAGTGATAACATATTGAAGGAAGAGAAAGGAATATAATGAATTGTATTGATCAAACAAAGGTCTTAGTGTTGTATGTAAAAAAAAAACAAAAACCATCTCAACTAATTATTACAAAAAAAATTAACAAAATTATCTATTTTTAATACAAATCGTTTATGGAGAAATTTGTCTAAATAAATTATTTATAGAAATTCTTTTCCTGAAAACTCTGGGCAAAGAAACTGCAATTGTGTTAAAAGAATCATTCATACGTGTGTACCTTTGATTCCTTTTAAGTAATATTAAGTTTGAAACTTTATATGTAAAAGATATTCTGATAGTTGAATTGTCATTGATAAAAGATTACTATAATCCTAGAAATAAAGTTCTAAATTAAAGTTTAGATGAATTCCATAGCGAGAGTAGAAAAATTGTTGCGTAAATGTTTTTACACTCCAAAATTCAATTTATACGATTATTTCAAAAAAAAAAAAAAAA
>Ga0209489_102491_pt1 | contig 37459 bp, 16 predicted proteins | sample SiratrowhiteBW_FD_187527 | JGI IMG/M metagenome (GOLD analysis project Ga0209489, IMG submission 187527) | Root nodule microbial communities of legume samples collected from California, USA - Siratro white BW (SPAdes) (version 2) | ecosystem: Host-associated > Plants > Roots > Nodule | place... | reverse complement strand
TATATATATATATATATATATATATATATATATATATATATAACAGTGTTTATAAAATTACTAGAGTTACAGAGGTTGTGATAAGTGTATCATAGAATATTATTCACCATGTATCTTTGTGACTACGTAGGCTTTTCTTTTTCTTTTAAGTGATTTTCCAGGTGTGTAATTCCCGTGGTTCTGAATCTTTTCATAATGTCGTTAAGATTAAGAAACGGAAAAATCTTCTTTTTGTGACTATTGTGTAAAAAAAAAGTTTATTCATAGAATAATATTTATTATTTCTCTTTATAATAGTTATTTTCTCATTGTCTTAAATAATATATATTTTTTTACAGATTTCAAAAAAAGTGTATTGAATAATTAAAAATCACCTGTATGGTAATATTATGTTTGTTAAAAGAGAAAAGTCACAAAAGAGAGAGGTTACTAACATATTTAGACTTGTGAGTTAACTAAACTTTCTTTAGAAATCTCTTTGTTCTTAAAAGGTAATTCCTTATCATAATTCTTATAAACTTTTGTTCATCTTTATAGAAGCCATGAGGTATGGGTTATCTCTTCAAGATTTTTGTGAGTCTTATATGAACTAAAAAATTTGCTTAAACAATTATGAAGCTTATTAAAACGTAATGATAAATTCAAATTCATAATTTTTTTAGAGAATTCACAGCCTCGTATTATTTTTTCTATAACAAGAAGGACAATTCCTTAAATAATTGTATTATGAAAAAAATGATTTTTATTTGTTCGCAATTGCATTCAAAGTAACATAGATACGATCAACAAGTGAAATCGAAATTTAATTCATACATTATTATTAATATTAATATTGGAATAAAATTAAAATATGAAAATTGAGATATGAATTTTATATATTTATCTTTATATATAAATTATAAATTTAATTGTTTCATTTTAGTTATATTTTTTACCTTGAGAATCTTGTTTCAATATTTATTCTTGTTTCTATTTTTGTGTTACACGAATTGTGATATATATATATATATATATATATATATATATATATATATATGCAAATATCAGTTGTAATGGGAATATCTAGAATACCCTCAACTTTTATTTTGAACTTTGTTTTTGTTTTTGAGTAGGTGTATTTATATAAAGTTTAATCATGTATAAAAAACATTTTGAAATACTATCCACGTCTTATAAACCTTTTGTTAGGTTATAAGCAATGTATATTTTAAAATGTTACATTATCCTAAAATATGAAATAATATAAATATAATAACTATTTTTTCAATGGAAAAAAAAATATTAACATGCTTTGATTATCTTCCAATTTATTTTTTTAGAAAAAATAGCACAAAATGGATTGACAGGTGAAAAATTTAAATCAAATTAAGAAAAATATTAACAAATATATTGTTAGCGTTTCTTAATGGATTTTTTGAATTGGCCTCGTTATTGAAAACTCTCGCAATAAGAAAAAGAAAAAGCTCATACCATTTATTAAATTTCTTTTGAAGTTGAAATGCAAAATGTTATCATAATTTTTTTTTCTAAGATTAAACAGTTTCAATATCCATTTGAACGTTTAATTAGAATAAGATATTTCTATTATGTTTTACTATAAAGATCGTCTTATTTGCCAAAATAAAAGGTATTGGTAAACACAAACTAATTACTCTTAGAATAAGGTAATTCTATTATGTTTTACTATAAAAATAGTCATATTTACTAAAATAAAAGGTATTGGACAACACAAACTAATTGCTCTCATGTTTAATTTTTAAAAACATCCCAATTATAATAACCACTGTAAACACAGCGTTGTTGCATTTATAAGTCTAATTCTTTATTATGCTATTTTATTAAAAGAATTTTTAAAGAGTATAAAACAAGAAATATGTTTTTTTTCACAGCCAATTATATTTGTCATATTCTATACTAAGAATACACAAAATATGACAAAAACATGAAAGTTTAATGGAAAGTTAAAAATAATAGAGAATAATTTATTTAAATAAAAACTAAATAGAGGCATCTACTTAGGTTTCAAACAGTAATTTAATTTTATATGATTTTCAACCATTAAAACAATTTATATGTCTCATCACCCTATTTTTTTTTTTTTTCTTCTAGTAGTGCATTTGAAAGGGTTACATTAAAGATTTACACTTGTTAGAATTGCAACAAAAGTATCTTAATAGTATAACTAACTTTCTTGTTTTTATGGAACAATCCCTTCTTCTCCTAATTAAAAAAGGACTAAATTTTCAGAAAAGCCTACCTTTTAAGCAACAGAAAACATTTATAAAACACCCAACCAATTAACACCATAAGTTTTTTTTTTTTTTTCTCAAGTACTGTAAATGTTTTTAAATTCATTACTGTTATACAACCTGAGTTTATTTAACCTATCATGTAATTTAAGAATATTTATTTTTTCTTATATTTATTATTTATAGTTATATTTAAAATATACATATGTATTATTTGTGAATATTTATGAATATTTAAATATATATATTATGGTAGTTAAAGAAGAACATAATAATAATAATAATAATAATAATATTATTATTATTAATAAAGATATTTAAAAATTAAAGAAAGTTACATTTAAACCTGACTTATCTTTCTGTATAACACATAAGACAAAATAATAAAATTTTAAAAGAACATTATTCAATAGATAACCCAACTGAGTGACGAGTATTACTTAGTAGTTTAGTATAAGAAGGATCCAAATGGCTGTAAGAGCCACCACAAACACCATAAGCAAAGGAATTTCTGGTGGTGTAACAGGACCCATGAAAAGTGGACCAAACAGAATCATCACTACAATTATAAAAAATATCAGAATGGAACCACGATCCCATTCTCCAGGTTGAGTCATTTTTTCAAAGAAGGTTGGTGAAATGAGAAGAAAGAAGCATGTGGTGTAATGCAGTGTGTTATGGCCTATCTATAGAATTTGGAGATGAAGAATGATAACAACAATTGGCAATGGCAGTGTTTGGTGTTCATCATGAAAGGATGCAAATGGAACAATCTCAACTTTTCATTATGGATCACACATAGTGCATTTTTTTACAAATAGATTTATATACCAACTTTTAAACCCTAATTAATAATTAGGTATCTAGTTCATAAATAAAATGGAAAAATTTTACTACTTCAAAAATAAATTAACGATCATGTAAATTTTATATCTTATATATACAAGAATAATTATTTTTCATGAATGTCTTTTAGAATTTTATATATTTATTAACTTTATATAGACTTTGGAATTCTTTTAACTTCTGTCTCTGATTTATTATATTTATCGCTATTTTAAAATGAATTTCAATTTATATATTTAAAGGAGATTATTAATGGTTACAAATAACCTATATCGTGAAATTTTTTTTATCTTAAATCTAAAATAAAATTTAGAAATTCAAGAGTACTTATTTATTTTAAATTTTAATTATAACATGTAAACTGTATCCATTAAAAAATATTTATTTGTTATAAATTTTAGTTGTATAAGATAAATATTTATTATTTGCATGGCTCATGCTAGAATGCTAATAATCAATTAATTATAGATCATATACAAAATTACTTCTAAGTTACAAATTTTAAGATTTCAATTGGTATAATTGTGAGTCCAATTTTTTTTTAATATATCAATCCATAAAAAAATATCTATGAATATTGATATTTATAAAAATTAAGAAATGTATCATAATAATATTTTATGATTAGATGTAGTGTAAAATATTATAAAATGTAATCTGCTATCAAACTCAATAATATACCGAGACTCAACAATATTGAGTGATAATTGTATAAAAATATTGATAGTTTTAGTGCAATGAAATTAAATTCAAAAGAAATTAATGAGAGTGCAGTAGAAATCATTAAAATTTTAATCCATTAGGAATTGATAAATTCAAAAAATTGTTTCGTTTATTTCATTAATGTGTTAAAAATTACATATAGGAGTGTACTCAAAATGAAAAATGAATTGCAGAGATGGAAAATTATCTAAGTGCCTATATTTTAAATTTTAAAATTCATTAGGAACCTGTTTGAATATTTCTATACATGCTAAACTATATATGTATATGGAAGACTAACTATATTATGAGAAAGAAAAAGGAAATTGTATATACTTTTTTATTTTCCATAGCTGGATTTTCCTTTCTGCTAACAGACCATGGCAAAGAATGCAGTAAAAGCGTGGTCATGTTCAAACATTCTTAACCTCAAGTCAGCGTAACAAAATAAAAAGAGTATTTAATTATGTTTTTAATCTTTAAATTTTATGGTATTTTTTTTTTCTGTTCTTTCATATTAAAAAATATGATTTTAATTCATAAATATTGAATTTGATAGATCAAAATATTTTTTAAGAAGTATTTTCATTCGCTCAAATTCAATATTTAGAATTTTTAAAATAATATTTCTTATATTTAGAAGATAATTTTTTTGTAAATTTAAAAGACTAAAAATATTTATTCAAAATCTTAAAACTAAAAACATAATTAAACCAGGAGTTTAATATGAGGTTCCAAAAGATACTATATATATAAGTGGATAGATTGTAAGAATTTTATATGGAGAGTTTTAAAAACAATTTTTTTTTGAAATAATATTATTTTTAAAAGTATTTATCCAATTAAACTCAAGGCCATTGTGTTTATCAAAGTATACCTACTTTCTTATTACGGTTAGAATTCGTTCATCTGCTACACAGTAAGCTGCACTAAACTCCATTTTGTCCTTTCTATTTCTGTGCATATCTACCTTGATAACTACTTCTTGAGTTATAACAATTATAAACTTCTACACCAACATAGTTGTTGTAAAAGGTGGTCACTTTGTTTTGAGAGAAGAGGAGATTTATGCATTGACATAGTCTTAAATCAGAATTTCGCACGATTTATATGTCAAAATTTTTCTATAAACACCAAAAAGGGTCATAAATAAAGTGAGAAGATTTTTTTTTTTTGTTAAAAAGGTGTATTTAAAAAAAAGTAACACGTAATCCTATTTAAGCTTAGATCTTACATCATTAATCATCTAAAAGAACAATGCTATTTCCCAAAAATCACGTGCTGAATTTTCGCAATCAAAAGCCGTGAAATGTTTAGTTAACATTTTTTTTTTAAAAGAATTGTCAAATTTGGACAACAATTGTAACAAAGGTTTTCGCAGTAATTAAGATTGTCCATGGCTTAACATGGTCTGATAAATGCATGTTCCTAAAACGGAGTGGAGTACGTAACTGACGGCAACTAAAAAACCACTTCTGAATTACACTTCAATTTTTTCGAAAAAAAGGTTAACTTCATTAAAATTGTCCCTTGTGTTACTTACGTACTTTCTCAAACAGGACCAATTATGAGAGGGGCGCAATTGCAAGAGGCTCGGGGCAGAAACGGGAGGTTTTGGAAATACGCGTAAAATCTGAGGTCACAACTGCAAAACAAAAAGGTAAAAAAGTCAGCGCGTGAAGTTTGGCGTAGATTTGGATTTGGCTTCGCTGTTCGAAAATCGAACTTCACAACGCAACACAAAAACAAGATAGAGAGAGAGAAGCGAGGAAAAACCCTTCTCTTTTCTTATTTTCACACTTCTTCACTTTCTTCTTCTTCTTCAGCTCTTAGCCTAGTCGAAACTCTATGAAACTGCACGTGCGTCGCTGAAACGACGTCGTTTTGCGCAACATGGCTCTGAAGCCTCACCTTCTGCTCGAGGAGCTGGGATCCAAGCTCGAATCTCTTCCCTACTCTTATGACTCTCTCATCGAGCTCTTGCAGGTGTGTGTCTTCCAATTTCTCGTTGCTTCGTTTCGCAATTGGTTTAGACCCACTTCGAGAATTTCGTGCTTTTTTTTTTCTTAAATTTCGAACTTTTTTGTTTTGTTTTTGGGGGGTTAGTTATGTTCGTTATTTTCTGTTTGGGGAGTTCAGGTCAGGAAAACTGTCTCTTTTTCTCGGTTAAGTTGATTTGTCCGTTGGAATGAGTGAATTGAGTTCAAATGCGTGTATTGGTCTCCGTTTTTGTGGTGCTTCTTGTAGGTGCTTTGTAATTGGTTGAGGATTTGGGTTTTGGTAGTTGTTTTTTTGCAATTGAGAGGAACAATTGGGAGATTGAGTGTGTTTCATGTGAGACTTTGGTTATTTGAAGCGTGTTTCTGGAATGGCTTTTGAGTTAGGTTAATTTGTGAATGGCTTTTGAACTGGATTTAGGTCTGTTTTCTGTGTTTGTTAAGTTGGTCTTGTCTTGTGCTATAGTTAAGTTTAATAAAACTGTGGATATTTTGGATGAATAAGTGGAAAAGGATGAATCTACTGAGTATGCAAATTTGCACAAAGATGGTGGGATTAGAAGTGAAAAGTAAGATATACTTATTCAAATTACTCACTTTACTGAAGTTAGGTTTATTCAAATTAAGGTGATGGAATTTGGCATGTATGAATGAATTAGGGTTCAATTTCCATTTTCAAGTGTATTTGAGGTTGAAAGTGTTGTTTTGTAGAGTTGGACTATGAGATAAATTAAGAAGGATACCCCCCTCCCCCACCACAAAGCATTGAATGAGGAAGATGTAACATCACACTTGCTGAATGATTGGCCTGCTTATTAGTATCAATCTTAAAATCTAACTAGTTTACACATAATGTATCAAGCATATTGACTGGTTCACAGCACAACGCGACACATCTATGATAGTAAATTTGGTCTTTTGCTTAGGAAGGCTTTTAGATCTGTAGTCCCTTAAGTGTTGTCTTCTTGGGAAAACCTGAGGATCCTTTTAAGGTAGTATATGGCTAAGGCTTGATGTGGTTCAATATGTGTGCTGTTCCTCTAAATTGGTTAGGATATGGTTAGTGACTAGTAATAGCAGTTTACTCTCAACTAGGTCCTTGTTGATAAAGCAATCAACAATTTGAAGAGAGAAAGTTAACAAACGTATTGAGGCTTCACTTTAGATTTAGGTACAACCGATTAGGTTGGTCATATGGACATATGACGCAGTCTTATCACAGTTCTTTGTTTCCTAGCTACTCCTGTAATTCTGGACGAACTCTGTAGTCATAACAAATAATAATGTTTTTCTTTTATAGTTTTGTAGAAATTTCTTTCTTTCTTCTCAACATTACTATAAGGTGTTGAAAGAATGGACTTCTCAGTAGTACATACCATCTCTATGTTATGAATTTTCTATTTTCCTACGGCAAAATGAATGTGTGCTATCACCAAAAAACAGAAAACCAAGTTTGCACTAGACAATTGAAACTAGTTCATAGGCATATAATGCAGGTCAAAATGATCAAATGTGTGCTATAAATTTCCAATATTTTTTTACTTACGTTACAGCTTTGCATCAAAATTTGCTTTTTCAAATGCAATAATTGTTTATTGGCAATTGCTAATCTCCCTCAACAAAATGTTGTCCTATCTGCAGCAAGCTGCATCATGCCTTACTGACTTGGATCAATCACCGTCAGCTTCAACATTAGAGTCAATGAAGCCCTTTTTTAGTGCAATTGTTAAGCCAGAACTGCTAAAGCACCAGGATAGTGATGTCAAGCTTCTAGTTGCAATATGTGTTTGTGAGATAACTCGAATCACCGCACCTGAAGCTCCTTACAGCGATGATGTTCTAAAGGTATCATTCATTTGCTCTGGTTATCTGAAAAAGTAATTTCAAGTATACTTTTACTTTCAGTCACACAAGAAGACAATTGTAGTTGGGAACATAGTCTCCTTCATCCTAATCATTATTGGATCACTTTGCAGGACATATTTCAGTTGATTGTGGGCACTTTTAGTGGTCTGAGTGATACAAGTGGCCCATCCTTTGACCGGAGAGTTGCTATACTGGAGACTCTTGCAAAATATAGATCCTGTGTTGTAATGCTGGATCTTGAATGTGACGATCTGGTGAATGAAATGTTCAGTACTTTCTTTGCAGTAGCCAGGTTAGTTTATCACAAAGTCTTTTACTTAGTTATAGGTGCGAATGTGAGCTCATTATGAAGAGTTATATTTCCCCGAAAAGTTCTGTTCGATTTCTGGTAAAAGAAAAGATATAGTAAATTTAATATAATTAGACAAACAGAAACTAAAGTATTTGTATACTTTGAATGTGATGTTCTGGGATGGAGAAGCACATATTGTAATTCTAAAGTAGTGAAACTAATATCTGTCATTCTATTGCTTGTTGTCCTGCATTACATTGGCATATTTTATGTGTGATGATTGACATATTTTGGTACCTAGAACTATGCTATGTATAACACTAGTTTTTGTATTCTTAGATTGGTTGCTTCTTTATTTGTTGACTGTTTTTTTATCCATTACTAAATATTCTATCAGTTCTTTGTATTGTCTAATTTTGATTTATCAAGCATATGTATTGAGTAGTACTTCTGTGTGCTTTGTGATGTTAGGTTTCAAGCGTTAATCTTTGGTAGTACATTTCAAATGTCAAATTTCTGTAGTACTTTTCTTGATTAAAGATTCTCTTTAGATCATTGAGTGATACCTGTGTACTTTATTTCATGCACAGAGATGATCATCCAGAAAGTGTTCTGTCATCCATGCAAACTATAATGGCTGTTCTTTTGGAAGAAAGTGAGGATATACATCCGGATCTTTTGTCTATTCTACTGTCTAAACTAGGCCGTGACAAAAGAGTGAGTACTTTTTCTTATATAAACTTTTTCTTGTTATAGACTGGTAACTGGTGCGCTTGGAGGATGAATGTTGTCTTCTTATGTATTATCTTTAATATTATATGGTAAACATGATTGTCTGAATTTTCTTTATTGCAGGATCTTGCTGGGGCTGCAAGGAAGCTTTCCATGAATATCATACAGCAATGCATGGAAAAACTTGAACCAAACATTAAACAAGTGTTACTATCATTGATATCAGGAGACAGCCAGGAAAGGAACAGTCAAATTGAATACCATGAAGTTATCTATGATCTCTATTGCTGTGCTCCTCAGATCCTGTATGAAGTTCTTCCTTATGTCACTGGAGAGCTAATGGTAAATACTGATTTATTGGTTTTTCTGATGCTCTATATGGTTTCTAAATTATTTCTATTAAACTGACTTTGATGCTATTGGAAAAAAGTTTCATTTTTTAAATTTTATGTAATCATGTTATGATTTGTAAATAGCTGTGCTTTAGAATTTGAGTTTCTGATAAGGACCCAGGATAGAAGACCGAGAATTGAAAAGGATGATTTTATTGTTTGAATGAAAAGGAACAGAAGTAGGAAAAAGATATCACCATTGCTAAGAGTCACTTTTGCATCTTTTTATTCCCCATTAAATTTAGTTTGTGTCATAGCCTGTTATATTTCGACTGTCATTCACATATGTTTCCAGATTTATTTGTAATTGAACATTTGCAGACTGAAAAGCTGGAAACTCGTTTGAAAGCAGTGAACTTGGTTGGGGATATAATTGCTCTTCCTGGATCCTCCATTGCTGAAGCACTTCAGACTACATTTTCAGAGTTTTTAAAGAAGTTGACTGATAGAGATTTTGGGGTTCGCATGTCTGTCCTTGAGCATGTGAAGAGTTGTCTGCTGTCAAATCCTTTAAGGGCTGAAGCTCCTCAAATTATCTGTGAGTCCATTGGATGCATGTACAAGATATTCAGTCTCAGCTTTTTATATATATTTTTTTGTATATCTTCTAAATTTATCTGGGTACAACTTTTTAGCTGCCCTTTCTGATCGGTTGTTGGATTCTGATGAGAAATTTCGAAAGCAAGTTGTGGATGTTATCTGTGATGTGGCATGTCATACCCTAAACGCAGTACCTCATGAAACTGTGAAACTTGTTGCTGAGCGGCTTTGTGATAAATCTGTATGTATATCTCTAAAATCTAAATTACCCATTGCCTAACATTCTCTCTAAACTCTGATTATTTTAACTAATCACATCTCAAATCGTTGTCTGGCTTTACATTTCCAGGTACTTGTTAAAAAGCATACTATGGGGAGATTGGCTGAGATATATCGAGTTTTTTGTGAGAATAGTTCCAACACAGTTAATGCCAGTGAATATGACTGGATTCCAGGGAAGATCATCAGATGTTTCTATGACAAAGATTTCAGGTGAAACACTGATGCTGAAAAGATCTTGGTTATATCTGTCATTATTTGCATTGTGGTAATTTTTTTTTCGGTATAAAGGCTTTTGCATTTTCGTATGATGTTAATGGGAGCATAACCCATCACTGTTATGTGAGAATATAATAAGGACAGACCAATTATTTTCCTAAAATTAGTTTAAGTTTGAAGACACTCTTCATCTGAAGCTACATACTATTTAGTTAACACAGATTATTGAGAAAGTAGAAGTCTTTTAAAACTTAATATAACATACAGCTTCTTGTCTTATATGTTGAAGATCTTTTTTAAATGTGAGTATCTTGGAGTAAATAACTAAATATCATGCCATGTGCATTAGGTACATGTCAATACATGTTTTTACTGGTATTAGCATGCTAATTTTTTCTTAATGAATAAGTTTTTTTGATTTAATTTTGATTCAGAATCAATATGACAAAGTTTTGTAAGTCATTTAATGAGTTTGACTTCTCTAGCAGCTCTTAACATAGTCAAACTCATTAACAAGCTACTAATACAAGATTGTTTTTGGTGCAAAATATTGTACAATGGCTGTGCGTCAAATTTAAAATCTCTATTTTTATCTAGAGAATACCAAGATTGAAATAGTTGTAAAATTTCAAATGGCCCTCCTTATAGATAACCTGTCATTCAGAAAGGCCTTTGCACTACTAGGTCAATGACTTTCAAGTTGTTCATTGCTTTGATTTATGTATGTTTTGTGCTTCTGATATTTTTGTTTTCCAGTTTCAACATACTTATACAAACTGGAAAGCGGTGGTTGTCTAAACTATTGTAGCATCTAAGCTTGTTTTTTCTTTTCCTTTTTTATATGCTTTAATTTTCTTGGCTTTTGTTTCCTTAGGAATAAAATGTTAGTTATTGATATTTCTTTTGTTCACTTTTCATTTTGCAGATCGGATATAATTGAATCAATTCTTTGTGAATCCCTGTTTCCATCTGAGTTTACAATCAATGATATAGTTAAACATTGGGTTGGGATTTTCTCTAGATTTGATAAAGTGGAGGTCAAGGCTCTTGAGAAGATACTTGAGCAAAAACAAAGGTACATTTTTTTTTACCTCTGACTAGCTTATATTCCTCCTGGTGTCTCAAACTTTTACTTTTCATGGTGCAACTGTTGTGCCAGATTACAGGAAGAAATGCGAAAGTATCTAGCTCTGAGGCAGAGTAGTCAGGTATGTTACCATGGATGTTGAAAGATGAACTTTCAAATGATATTTGATGTGAAAACTGGGATTGATCTCATTTAAATGCAGGGGAAAGACATTCCTGAGGTGCAAAAAAAGATTGTGTTCTGTTTCCGTGTAATGTCTCGTTCATTTGCTGACCCAACAATGGCAGAAGAGAGTTTCCAGATTCTTGATCAATTACAAGATCCTAATATCTGGAAAATTTTGACAGATCTTGTTGATCCAAATACCAGCTTCAATCAAACTCGTGTATACAGGGTAATATAATCTAAAACTGGTAGATATGGTTTTAGACATACTAATTGGGGAAGTTATAGCTCCAAACTGCATGGGAATTGGTCTTTGAGGTGAAGATATCATACCCAAATCCTGTGGGATAGATTTATAAGCTTCAGAACTTGTTGCTAATACATTTTGAGTGTCTCTATGGCTGCGGTTCTGGTACTTGTATGAACATTTTTAAGAAGGTGTCAATTAGATGAACTACATAAATATTAACATTGTAATTTCAATGACCCCTTAAACTTGGGGAGTCCATCAGGACTTAGGAGAGTAGTATTTGAACATCCAAATGTTAATATCTCATTATGGTTTGGACTAACTGCTCTTATGTATTTTTTTTTTCAGTTACAGAAAGACAGGAACTATAATATGCAGTTTTGTTATTTACTGATGTTGGTTATTTATTTACTTTTTATCTCCAGGACGATTTACTTAAAATACTTGGTGAAAATCATCAGCTCTATGAATTTCTGAATGCCTTCTATATAAAGTGTTCCTATTTACTTTTCAACAAGGAGCATGTGAAAGCTATTCTTTCAGAAATCATGACACATAAATCCTCAGAGAATGATCAGCATATACAATATTGTCTGAATATATTAGTGGTAAGAGTATGTCATGTATAGGTTTATTGACTTTTTGAACTTGTTTTTTCGATATTTGTATTGTGTAGTGGATATGCCAAACAATTTTCACTTTAGTTCATTGCATAATGGGTGGGGTTGGCAAATAAATAAATCCTAAACTTTTCTATAGCTTGTTCAAATTGCAAAGTTTTATGTCTTTGCTAGTGGATGGTTATTTCAGCCCAGAAGCTTCAGTTTTAAGAGTCACCGATTAAGCCAATGAATGTTTTTGTTGACATTTCTAAAACAGTTTCACATATGGAACCCTTTTAAGCTCAAACTGTGGAAAAAACGCACACTTTATGATTAGAATTAATTTGTAGGAATGGTGTGGCGAGCATTGTGCTTCTTTTAAAGAGGCATCATGAAGCATATTCGTCTCTTATATTTAAGCTGTTAGGAGAAGTTGCAATAATGGTTTATTGATATTTTAAAACAGCATTATGAGTTAGGTTCTTATGTTTTTGCAGTGTCCCTTTCTATCATTTCTTATGCTTCCATGATTTTGTCATCAAGCAATATCATGTTTTCAGTCATTTCAGACTGGAAAATTTAAATACTGGAATCTTGTTTTCTAATCAAATCATATCTCTAACACTAAATTTCTGGTTGACTAATGATGAGATGCAGATAATTGCTCGATTCTGTCCATATCTTTTTAGTGGCACTGAGGTGGAGCTGGTGAATTTACTTAAGGATAATAGTGATATGATCAAAGAGGGTGTTCTGAATGTTTTAGCAAAGGCTGGTGGTACTATTCGTGAACAGCTTGCAGTTACATCAAGGTGTCACTTTTAATTTGATAACTCTTAGATCCACTTTCTTTTAAAATTATTCTTATTACTCCTCGTATCATGCAATTTTGTAGACCTTATTGTGAGACTATACTGTTAAATTTGATAACTGTTTTATATCCATTTCCTTTTATAACATTCCTATTGCCCCTTGTTTCATGCAGTTCTGTAGACCTTATGTTGGAGAGATTATGTTTAGAAGGAAGTCGAAGACAGGCCAAGTATGCTGTTCACGCTCTGGCTGCAATTACAAAGGATGATGGCCTCAAGTCTCTTTCTGTTCTGTACAAGGTTTCATATATATTAAATTATTTGTTGCAGGAAAATTATGCTGATCTCCAATTAGCGCTAATTACACATAAACCCTTCTTGTTTGACAAATTACGCCTAACTCCTGTGCTTTGCCATTTTTAAGGGGTCTATGTGGTCTGTACAGTAATAGTAAGGGGTGTGTACTTGTGATTTCTTAAAAAGTGAAGGTGTTAAAGTAGAAGAACAATATTTAAAGTATGAGAGTTAGAGGTAATTTTCCAACAAAGAAGGGTGTAAGTGTAATTTGGGCCTGAAAGGAAGTAGGTCATTTCCCTGTATTTCTGATTTTTATATATTTTATTGTTCTCACCTTATATGCAGAGACTTGTAGATATGCTGGAAGAGAAAACACATCTACCTGCAGTATTACAGTCTCTGGGCTGTATAGCACAGACTGCAATGCCTGTTTTTGAAACTAGAGAGAGTGAAATTGAAGAATTTATAATAAACAAGATTCTGAAAAGTGATAGTGTAAGCCTTTCAAATTCCATTCCATGGTGTGCTCCTTTAAAATATAATTATGTAGTTTCTATTTAAATGCTCTTTTCATGGTTTCAGAAAGAAGACAACTCAAGAATTTCTTGGGATGATAGAAGTGATCTTTGTGTTTTGAAGGTAGGATGATATTCTATTATGATATTTTAGATGCTTTGGATAGTATCTGTATTCTATAATTAGACTCACTGGATAGTTCTTGTAAGTTTTCCATACTGACCCTTTTTTTTTTCTTTCTGTACTGCAGATATATGGCATCAAAACTCTTGTGAAAAGCTACTTGCCAGTCAAAGACGCTCATGTTCGTCCTGGTATAGATGGTCTTCTGGGTATCCTGAGAAACATGCTGTCTTATGGTGAAATATCAAAGGAACTACAGTCAAGGTATATCAGCTTCACAGAGCTAAATTTTTTCATTAATTTATCTTAGAATTTTCAGTTTTTATCTTTTTCATTTCAAATGGTTCTGCGGTTTAGATGCCAGTGTGCACTCATTTATGCCCTCTTGCAGCTCAGTTGATAAGGCCCATTTGCGGCTTGCTTCTGCAAAGGCAGTTCTTCGTTTGTCAAGGCTCTGGGATCACAAGATACCTGTTGATATTTTCCACTTAACTCTAAGAGCAACAGAGGTATGTTTCTCCTTCTGTATACTTAATTTCTTCTGTACCATTTATGATTTGTTGGCACATTATTGCCAAGGCAAAATTACATTTAGGCTGAAATTGGTTGAAAATTTCATTTCAATGTATAAATAACTGCTTCTCTGTCTTCTTTTGGGTCTGATAGATTGGCTTCCCTCAAGCTAAGAAGGTTTTCTTAAACAAAGTTCATCAATATATAAAAGACAACCTTTTAGATACCAAATATGCATGTGCCTTTATATTCAACATATTTGGATCCAAGGATTCAAAGCCAGAGGAGTTTGCAGAGGTAATATTTTGATTGACTCGTTCCTTTTTGCAATTGCAAAATTTCCTTGCTTTGACATCAATTTTTGTCTTAATGATGACTTGGGTTTGTTAATGTAGGACAAGCAGAACCTGAATGACATTATTCACATGCATAACCAAGCTAGGGCTTGGCAGCTTTCTGGACAATCAGATGCAAATTCCTTAACCACTTCCCCTGAATACATCGTTGCATACCTAGTTCATGCCCTTGCTAACATATCCTGCCCCAATATTGATGACTGCAAGAATGTTGAAGCATACGATAAAATATACAGGTATGAACTGGATACATATTTATTGGAAAACCCCCAAGTCCTATACTGTCAAAATGCAGTATGTAAGGACAATTTTCATCTCACAAATTAGTTTTGTGGAGTCGAGTTAGACTTAAACTAAAGTACAAGACAATATCAAAGTTTATCATAGATATACTAAAAGGGCCACTCACCTTGTTATCTCTTAAAAAGAAAACTTTAAATTTAACTCAACTTTATAAAATCGGCTTATAAGGTAAGGTTTACATTAATGTAGGATTTCTAACACAACTTGGTCAGGACATCTTAGCCTGGTACTAGATATTTATGGGTGATCTAATAATGAATGTCATGATAGGCACAACAAATTTTGTTGGGATAAACTTTGATACCATCTTAGAAAATGAATTTTAAATTTAACTCAACTTCATAAAACTGGTTTGTAAGATGAGATTTACTAATTTATATACTACAATTTGGTCCCAATTATGCTAGGTGTGAGAGAGTGTATAGGGAATAACCCAAGTTCCATATTGACTAGATACAATATATAAATGAGGAGAATCCTTATTTTACAAATCAGTTTTGTAAGATTGAGTTATATTTAAACAACTTTGTAAAAATATTTAGCCTATGTTTTGGGACAACTTAATTTTGGGAAACAATCATATTTGTTTCTTCACCTCTGCCGTGGGGGTGGGGTGGGGTGGGGAGGGGAAGGTTGAGTTAGTTTTGGAATTTCAGCTGTATGTTAATAGCTTAACTTTTTAGAACGCATTTTTTAATCCTTTTTGAAAAATAAGATGATTTTATGAATCTGAAAATTTGTAGCTTATTGATTATTTTCCAGAAATTACTTTTTCATTTCAATTTTATTCTTGTTTTTTTTTTTTTTTTTTCATTTAATAGCTGATTTTTTGTTGCATCCAAACAAAATTAATCATCTTAAAAAAGTGAACTTTTAAGCAAACTTGCCCAAACATAAAATTGATTATAACAATAATCGGTTATACTTATTATCAATTATTGACTTAGTGTGCTGTATACTGATGTTATGATTTGTCTTACTAATAATGCTTATTGACAGTTGTATGCAGATTAAAATAATATAAAATTAAGCCACATGATTTCCTTGAAAGTTTATTTTTGTTGCAGTTTATGGAAAAGCTCAGTAAATCGTAGTTTGGAATAATTTTAAATCTCACTTGTATGCGTGCATTAAAGATTAATTTATTTGCCCATCGTCAACATGTACCGTCTGTATGCATAGTTTTTTTTGTTTGGCTGTAACACCTCAATTTATCTATTTACTAATTTGGTTTGTACAGCATCAAAATATGGGACATGTAGAGAACTCTCATTCTTATAAAGTTTTCATTCTTTCCTGAATTTTCAGGCAGCTACACTTGATACTATCAATGCTAGTGCAAAGAGATGATGATATCAAGTCAGAAATAGCTATTAACAATGAAAAGGAAGTTATATCTACCATTACTTCTATCTTTTGGAGTATTAAGCAATCTGAAGATGTGGTTGATGCATCAAAATCGAAGGTTGAGGCTAAATAATCCTTTTTTTTTCAATATAGATAAAAGTTGCTAATGTCAACGCAATGAGACTGTAATCTTACATTTGTGATCAATGCATGACCAGAATTCGCATGCCATATGTGACCTTGGGTTAGCAATTACTAATCGACTAGTACCGAAGGAGGTTGATTTACAAGTACTGTCTCCTTCAGTTTCTCTACCTCCAATTCTATACAAAGCACGTGAGAAGGAAAGTGGCTCCGTGGTATTCTTCTTTCTTGTCAAATTGTATAGTTTCCTTCTGGTATGCTAAATTGGCGAGTGTTACAAATTGCATCCTAAATAGTCGCTAATTCTTTAAGATACTTTTATTAAGTGAGATTGATTTGTAACATTGCTATTCAAATAACTTGCATAATATTACCTCATTAGTTTTTAATTTTTTCAAAACATTTTGAATGTCCCTGTTTTAAGTTGTAGATTTTGTTGTTATTTTGGCCAAACACAAGGTACTTGATGTTTTTATTTAATTACACTTTTGTCCTTTGTGATGCTAGATATCTGATATACACATCTGCTCTAGTTAGAAGACACTTCCCCGTGATTACATGGTTGATAGCATCTTATTGTTTGATGGAATGTGAATGTAGTTATATTGGAGATATCTCCCATTGACTAGATATATAATCATATTATAGTATATATGTGGTTGAAATCCTCACATTATAAGTTGCTGGTTTTGTGATATTAAGTTAGACTTAAAGTCTATTTTCTAATAGATTTTTATATGCTTTATTTTGTATCTTGAGATAAGAGAAACCAAGAAGACATGGTTAATTGTGTGTCTAGACCACAACAGAGCTATTCAATTTATACTAGGGAACATAATTACAGAATATTCAATTACCTTATTTTAGGCTAATAGCATAAATATATAATCAATCTAATTGATCCTAATGTCATCAATTATTATATTTACAGGATTCTGACGTATCTATAAGATTCTAATATTGCACATGGAACTCAAATTTGTAACATATCTATAAGATTCTAATCATTGACTGATTTGAAAATATGTGTAAGATATTGGTTTATTTCTATTAATTAAAAAGAAATGGTTACTAGTGTAATTTCATTTGGCAGGTAAGCAAAGAGAAATCCTGGTTGGCTGATGAAAGTGTCTTGGCTCACTTTGAATCACTTGAATTAGAAAAGGTATGATTGATGCAAATGGTAAAGTTAAGAAGCAACTTTTAGTGCTTCTTAAATCCTAATTAAGTAACAATGTTTCTTCCATATGTCAGGTTTCATCTCAGTTAGCTGAGGATGACACTTTAAAGGACGGTGAAAAAGATAGAAAAGAAATATCCCTTGGAAAAATAATAAAGGACATAAAATCTCAGGGAACCAAAGGTAAAAGAGTAAAAAAGAAAAAGGCCGTGCCAGCTGAAACAAAAAAGGCTGAAAATGATATCGATATCCTGAATGTGGTCAGACAAATTAACATAGATAACTTGGGATTATCCACTAATTTTGAATCAAGTAACGGTCATGAAAATTCATCGAGTAAGAAGTTGCAGAAGGATACAGAGCGGACTACAATCAAAAAGCGAAAAGGCGAAGACTTAACCCTGGTTCCAGTGCCTAAACGTAAGCGGTCTTCCTTTGTCCATGGAAAATCAAGGTCAAGTAGTACTACATCAAAGGCTCCTCCTAGAGTTTCAGGGGAAGACTCCTCTAGAGTGAAGTTGCTGTCAGGTGCAGAATTTAACCCCGATACAGATAGCAAAACAATTCAAAGAAAAAAGGTTAAAGGCAATGAGCCCTCAATAGAAGCAAAAGTCAAGATTTCCAAGAGCTATCACGAGGACTCTGTCAAATCTAAAGAGCATGACATGAAGGTGAAATCTTACTGTCAGGCAGATTTATACCACTGTAGGATCTTAAAGTTGAATTTATCATCTTGTAGACTTTTGCTTATTTGCTTCCTCTTGCAGAGTCCTGATAATTCAAAGCCAACTGACAAGTCTAAAAGTGAGAAATTCAAGTCATCCACGGGATCTGCTAAAAAGCTGAAAAGAAAAAGTATTGGAGGATTGGCTAAGGTAAATTTCTCCACCTCTATTGTAGTCAACGTTGTAGTAGTTTTCAAGTAAGTGTTGTCTCTATGCCATGCTATAATGTGTTATGTTCCCGTGAGTCTCTTGGATACTAGTTTGATTTTATTTGATTGTTTTCCTATAGTGTACAACAAAGGAAGGTGAAAGTGATGCCGAAGATCTAATTGGCTGCAGAATTAAAGTTTGGTGGCCCTTGGATAAGAAGTAAGTTCTTATATTAAATCTTGAGAGATCAGTCGTAGAAGCAAAATGGTATACTGATGCCACCGTTTTTATTTATCTAAGACAGATGAGAATAAAAAAAAAACTTGGATATACTTTTTTAGTTATGTCTGAAGCATTTTGGCCACTTTCTCTAAAGATGACTCATGGATTTAGCTTATTTTTTTATTGCACTTTTCTTAGTTTGCCTAGTTCTCAAGTTTTTCATATTGCTTCTCCTCTGATTAACTGCTTTAAATATTTTTTTGACTGGCTCTTCGATTAATTATCCGTTCGCGGATATCTAACATCTAATGTGTTTTTTGTATGTTTTCTTTAGTTTGATCCTAGAAACAAATTTTTAGAATCCCCAATGTCTTACGTTTTCCTAGGATTTCTAATTAAAGTTCCATATTGATATACTGCAGATTTTATGAAGGCACTGTTAAATCTTATGATTCTTCGAAGAGGAAACATGTGGTAAGCTTACATTCTGAATTGGTGCAACTATTCTTCCTGCTAACTTACAGTTCTGACATAATTGTATTGTGGCATGTCATGTGGAAGATATTATATGACGATGGGGATGTAGAAGTGCTCTGTTTGGAAAAGGAGCGATGGGAGCTTATTGACAAGGGTGGCAAACCTAATAAGGTCTCCAATTTTCCATTTTTCTTCATTCTTTTTTTCGGACACATTTCTGCTGTTCTTCTGTTTCCCCTAAAAGATATCAAATATCGTTGAAGTTTGATACAATTTTATTTTATGTTTCTTCCAGAAGCTAAAACCCTCAAAAACTATATCTTCCCGTGAAGTGTAAGTATTCCTTTTACAAATTAGTTTTAGTTTAGTTTTATTTCGAGGAATATGTTTCACCGTACATCTGAATATAAAAAATTTCCTCTATTTTGGAAAAGTTGAATTGAAGTGTGTTGTGTTTTATTTCTTCTAGCTTCATTGGACGTCATGTACCCCATTCTGAATGTGTTGTCATCCTTTGTGGGTTATTTTTCTCAATTATTTTATAGGTCTACTGGGAAGAAGCAGAGAAGTTCTAGTGCTTCAGCAAGTAAAAAGACAAAGCAAATGTTAGTGGAGAAACGAGATTCTATTTTACATTTATGATTTTATTCAATATTCTATCATTAACTTGTGTCGTTTGCTGTTTAGAGTTAATGGTAAATCTCCTAACAAGCAAGTAAAACATGGACAAAAAGGCGCCTCAAAAATCGATTTCCATCATGAGGATGCCAAAGAGAGTTCTGAATTATCGAACCCTGAAGATACTCTTGTATCTAAAGCTGAGATTAACTCAGGTAATGCAATTTAAAAGGCTTGATGCACATATTGTTTTTCATTTATATCACCTGATTGATTACATCTGATATTTGTGTAATGGATCTGATTGATTACATCTGATATTTGTGTAATGGATCTGGATGTAACGCTTCAGGACATGCAGAAACCCGGAAGTTCTGTTTCAATGCAACTTTGAATTCCCTAGCAGGTTATACAATATAAAACTTAACTACTAGTCTCTCATCCCCTAGCAGGTTATACATGCTTGCTCTAAATCGTCTGTTTGCTGTAGAGTAGGTGCTTGGAATGTTGTTTACATGTCTTACCTAGGAGGTATGCTTGCTGTTGACCAACGTCTGTCTGTTAGTATAATAATAATAATTTCATAATTTCCTTTTAAAAAATACGGGTCAACTATCCAGGTTTAGATGTACTATTCATTCAGATAAAAAGACAGTCTTGATCGCAGAAAGGAAATGTGTCTTACCAAAATCCGATCAAATGATGACAGCAATCTTTGTCGGTTAGGAAAATAATTGTGTTGTGAATGCAGTGGAGTTTGTGAAAACTCATTATCTTTTATCTGCCGTACCCAGAAAAGGGAAGCCTAGTACACTATGCTCCCGACATTTTGGAAGTCAGGGAAGGCCCAAAATGAAAACAGCCTTAACCTTGTAAGAGTCTATTCCTCCGACTAGAACCTGTTACCACCAGATCACAAGACAGTAACTTAATGTATGGCCAGGGATTCTCCCTCTTATCCGTCGTACCTTTCAAAAGAAAATTGTAATTAGTAAAATAATGTATTTGATTTGAAGTAGCTAATCTTTGACTAGGCACTTTGATGATTAAGAGGAGAAAGCTTGGAATATGGTAGTAACCAAATTCATTTAATTATAGGTTTTGTTAAAATCAATCATATGCACCAGTGGTAAGAATGCTAGATGGATAGTTTTTATTAGGGAAGAAAAAAATGACTTCCATATTTACTATGGAATAAAAGCTTTCCCCTTCATATTCTTAACGTAGTCTTAAGTTGCATATATTTTGCTTGGGATATTGAATCTAAAATAGATTTTATATTAAATTTTCTTTCATTAGTTATCATTAAACTACCTATTAGAATTCTTGTTCTTTTGAAACGTTTAATTCTTAATTTTCCAATTACCTTTGGAAATGACTATTATGCTTGGAGTCTCAAACTATAAATATAATTAATTGTCTGTTCTCTTTATAAATTTTGTTTGATTTTCGATTCTAGGTGGTTCTGAAGCGGAACAGGCCGAAGGATCTGATGTCATAATAACTAAAAGGAAGAAGATTAGCAAGAAAGCAAAATCAGTTTTACGTGGAAAGAAACCCAAGAAAGAGAAGAGCACAAGTTATAAGAAAGAATCAGATCAAGAGAAGCAGGGGTATGGTGAGAGGCTTAAAGAGAGTGTCCCACAAGGAGATCAAAATGATGATGCAGAAAGTAGTTCAAAAGAGATAGATGTCAATGAATCAAGAGGAGCTTTGAGAGAAAATGATAACGGAGAAGAATCAGGTTCTGAAGGGGATCAAAATGACAGCGATGGGAAAAGTAGTCCTAGAGAAGTGGAAAAATCACCTATAGAGTCAGCGATTCCTGATGGTGCCAAAATTGCTGAAGTTTCTGATGACGAGCCGCTGGTAAGTTACTCATCCTTTGTAGAATTGTCGCACCTACTTTCATTTACCTGATAAAAATCTTGCACATTTTATTTTTAAGCTAATAACTAAGCATGGCTTATGCAGAGCAAATGGAGGCTTCCTTCGGGAAAGAAAAGCTCAGGGCAAAAACGGTGAGCAGTTTGTCAGTTGTAGAACAAATCTCTGAACATTTCAGTAGCAGTAGTGCCGTGGCAGCATTTAGTGTGTTTCAGTGCCAGTAGAGGTATCAGTGTGGATGATGACTGCCATTTATTGACACACTAATAGATGTTCTATGCGTTTCTTGCAGCCACCTGTAGATGTACTATAACAGTTGTCATCCCCACGTTTAGAAAAAAGAAAAAAAAAGTGGTGTTTTAGGATTTCTGTAGGGTTGTATTATGCTAAATGACCTTTTATTATTAGTGTAGGTGATAGGTTTAGCATATGATTCATGAGGATGTTTTCATCCCTCCAACACAATTGATATTTCATTGAGTGGGCCAACATGTACAGCTATACGTGGGGATAATTGTATTTGTAACTCTAGTTTCTTCATACTTATGTACTCTTAGCATCCGTCACAAAGATTATCTAACCATGCGCTCCTTCTTGTTTTTGTCGCACATGGTTTATGAACATGCGGTTTTTTACTTCGTGAACTGAAATGAATTTCACAACCTCCCCTACTTAGATTTTGGCTTATGATGCAATGTACCTGTCTAACATATAAAAAACATATATAAACATTTAATCTTGGGTTGAAGGTGATTTTATGTTATTTTCTGCAAATTACTGAAATTCTTGTCTCGTGTTTCGTTTTTTCCTAGTTTCTTCTAAAAAGAAGTTGCCACAAATATAACTTTAATCATACATTTTCCATCAACACTTGCAAGAAAGGAAAGTAAAAATATTTATATTTAAAAATAAAATAATTATTATTGGAACAACATTACTTAAAAATCATATTTGCGTACATTTTCTTGAAAGCGCATTAATTGATTTTTTTCTATATATACATCTTTATTGCTCACTATTTACTAAATCTAGGTACGGTTTTACGTGAAAGTAAATTATAGTGTGGCGTAAAGTGAATTATATTGTGTCCATGAATGGTTTACGTTATTTACATCTTTTGTATAATAATTCTTCGAACGAAAAATGTGATGTTACTTGCATGTCAAAAAACTTGGTCACTTAAAAGTTTTGGACTGGTTTCAACTAATTTTTAGTAATATTTTTTTATTTTAAAAAGTTAATAATGCTTAATTATAGAATTGTCGAATTACTTAATAATTTCTCTTCAATGATCACACACAGTGGCCTCACCACTCTAAGGAGTTTTGAAAGTGTCTTCACTCACTTTTAAACTTGATATATATTATGATGTTACAAATGTTAATTTAACTTATTATTATTAAAAGAACTAGGACTCGGTTCTGTTAACATGGTAAACAACATTTTAAAAAGATGGTTGAAATTCTCACAGAAGAAGAATTTATAAGTTACGTAATTTATAATTTGATTTGTTTATTGGTTACGATGGCAAAGGATGGAGACGCATAATGAACTGTAGGAAAAGCAAGCTTTGTGGCGCACGCGGTTGCGAGTGTTCCACAGAAAATAACAAGAGCGTTGTCAGAGTCAGCACTGAACCCAGTCACAAACGCGCACGCATTGCTATTCTACACTTTTATAATAATAAACTTAAAACATGAGAAACAGTGTTGTATTATTGTATCACTCTTTAAATTTAAAAAAATTAAATATAATGAGATTTGCAGGTTTAATGTAAATTTTCAAATGATTTTTTTATACTTTTGTCTCTAAAGATATGTTTTAGAAGTCTTTCTTAAATGTTTGAGTTGAGGACAAAATTAAAAAAAAATGAAACTAAAAAATTTGTTAATATTAAAATTGTAAAGTGGGATATAAGAAGAAGACCAGACCTGGTCAAACCTGCGGCCAACACAGTCGATCTGTTAATAATTCATAATCATATCTTTGACCGACAGGTGTGATTCTCACATGTTCCTGTCTTTATATAACCTTCTCATTAACCCACCTATAGCTACCGGTGAAGAGGTTGTTCCACTGTCTTTAAGTCTCATCATCTTCTCTTTTTGCTCATTCGCAAATCACAGCAACACAACACACACACAAATAATATATTAACACACTTCCCAAACCAAACCACCTCACACACACACTTATCTATTGGTAAGTTCCAGCATCTTCATGTCTTTCTTGCTTTTGTTTTCTGCCTTTTGACTTCCCAAAGGGATGTATCCTTTTCCTTTTCCTTTTGTTTTAGTTGGATCAGTGTGCCAAATGCCGAACCCACTTCACTTTGCTTTGGGATCGGGATCCTTCCCCTATGATTCTTTCTTTTCTTTGATGAGGATTTATTGAGGAATACACCCTTCATTTCTCGCTTGCTTCTTTCTCGTTCGGTTAAATGATCTGTTGGTTTTTCTTGTGGGTACTTCCCCTTCTCTGCTTTCAAAATGCTTCTGTTATTATTACTACAGCAAATTTGGAATATTTAGTTACTTGAAAAAGCTCAACTTTTGATATGGGTAGGTAAAAAAAAAGTATCTTTATTCCAGAAAAAGGAAGTAAAGTAACTAGTGTTTTGCTATCCACTACAAGCTCCCTTCTTCAACTTGGTTTATTTTATTCTTCTGTTTGGTTCATTTCTCGTTATGCTTACGTTGGATTTCTTTTCCTGGTAATTTTTGCTGCAAAGATCTTATTAACAGCAAGGAAGTAGAAAAAACAGACTTCATTTTTTTAGCTTTTCCTTCTATCTTTTATTTTTTGCTATTTGGGTTGAAAGAAAAATGAGACTAACATGTCTTGATTTTTGTCTTGGGGTTGATAAGTTGCAATTCTTTGTAAAAGGGAACTATTTTCCACGATTTATCCTAAGCATTCGGTTTCCTTGCTTTGTTTTTCTTGTGTTTGTTGGCAACTGCATATTGTGTACTTTGGTTTGGACTTTGTTTGATTAATGTTTTAACTTGTTTGCAGGAGTATAAATGATGAGTGAACAATTGGGGCTGCTAAAAGTCATTGTTTTGCAAGGGAAAAGGTTGGTGATCCGGGATTTCAAGACCAGTGATCCTTATGTTGTGCTGAAACTAGGGAACCAGGTATACAGGATTGACATGCAAATTTCATTTTTAGCTTGTTTCTGTTAACATTAAATTTTGTAGCATATTTAACCTCAAAATGTTACTAAACTATACCAGACTGCAAAGACCAAGGTAATTAACAGCTGCTTGAATCCTGTTTGGAATGAAGAGCTTACTTTCACTCTTACAGAACCCTTGGGAGTTTTGAATTTGGTAAGTTCCGTAATATTGAGTATGCCCCTTCATTCTTCTTTTCTTCAATCCCTAGTTTATAGTCTTTTTTGCAAGGAAGATACTCTAGTCAGTGTTTGTGAAATAGATTGGTGATTTTTTTCTGGTAGCATTTTTTAAAGAGTAAATTTTGTTTTAGGCCCTTTTAGATTTTGGCTAAATAAGTATAGCTTTAGTTCTATACTTTATAAACAACGGTTTTGGTTCTCTTATTTTTTATAATTGGCAAATTTTGTCCCTTATTCTAGTATAATGTTCCATACTAAGGATTAAGGGTTGAGATCATGAGAACCAAGATCCTTTCTAAAATAAATTTTGACCAAAATTAAGAATCTAAAACATATTTTGTCACCTTTGAATACAGGGCACACTGTTTATTAGCTTTTGTTATTGTATAACTGATTTGCTTTTTCATTTTTTTTATAGGAAGTGTTTGATAAAGATCTATTGAAGGCTGATGACAAGATGGGAAATGCTTTCCTCAACCTTCAACCATTAGTCTCTGCAGCCAGATTAAGAGATATCTTACGAGTGTCCTCTGGTGAGACAACCTTAAGGAAGGTCATACCTGATACTGAAAACTGTCTTGTCCGTGAAAGCAGTATCAATTGTGTTAATGGTGAGGTGGTGCAGAATGTTTGGTTAAGGCTTCGTGGAGTAGAGTCTGGGGAACTAGAATTGACCATCAAGCTGGCCACACCTATTGCTCCTGCAACATAGTGCAGAAATTGCAATTGTCCTAAGTGAAAATCTCTAACAAGATCACAATTGTAACATTTTATGTGTAGTTGAGTCTTGCTTTTGATTAACTACTGCATAGATGAATTTCTACCCAAAAATGGAAAAAAAATGTCATTAGTAGAGGCATATTCCAATGAAATTTAGCCGTGAATTGGTGATACCTCATCCTCAATTAGATAAAAGCCTCTAGAAGCTGCATTGTCAGATCAGCTTGTGGTGATTTATGGTTTCTGCTTTATGGTGTGCTAAGTTTGTTACCATGTATTACATACCCTCCCCCCCAAAAAAGTAGAAACTAGCCCTTATTTTAGCAATGATCATTCTTGGGGTATTGCGTAAGTTTTGATGGTATTGTATTGATTTTCAGTCATGAAAAGAGAAGTTCTTCTGCTTACTAGTATATCCTTCTACTTATACATGTGATAAACTATTCAATAATCATAGGAATTGCTCTATTTTAACAATGTAGCATTTTGTCAGAGTATAATTACTGGGCCATAAAGTGGCAGTAACACTACACACAGTGAGGGAGTTTTCTTGGGTCAGATTTCATTTTTTCAATCCATAAAAAATACTCAGATGACTGTGAACGACAGTTTCAAGAATAGATGCAGACTTGCTGAGCCAGAACATAACAAGGTTTTGATAACAAACTTTTATTATTATTGGTTAACTAAGACATAATATTATCAACCTGTATTTTTTAATTACATACAATAATTGTGATCTTTCTGTTTTTGCTTTTATTCAACCAGTTTGAAAGAATACTCGTTAGCATGCTAAAAAAATATCATGTGTTAAAGGCAGTTTAATGTTGAATACTGAACTAGAAAGGAAAAGAAATTATATTTGTTGATAGCATTGTTATTGATGTAAAAGTTCCTTGCAATAACGAAGAAGAAAGAACAATGTTTGTATACTTGACCATTAATTCTTCTCTGCATTACATATGGACAAATTTCAACGGGACCAGTTAATGATTTGTTTTTTAGTTAAGCTAGGTCCTCCCTGTGGTTTATCTGAGGTCAAATCTTATAATTATTATCTCTACCAGAAAAAAAAAATCTTAGAACTATCATTGTACATTAAAACTTAATTTTTCTTAACTAAGTAATCTACATTCGAAGTATAGTAAATAAAACATAATTTTTGTTTGATTTAAATTAAACATAAAAAGATTCATGTGAAGTAAGGTGAAAAATTGTATCAACACATTTTTAGTTTTTCTGCAATATGTTCTTTTGAATACATAATTTATTATTATGGCGCACTTGTATACTTTTCATCATTTTTTTTATGCAATCTATCACTCTCAATGTTTTAAAGAATATTATCCCGTGTACTTCTATGAAAAAGTTAGTTTCTAAAATAATAAGAGAAGAATAGTTTATGAAAATGCTAGTGTAATTTCTTATATTTATTATAAAATGAAAATTATTAAAAATATAATTTTTTTAGATGTTACTTTCTATTTAATAAGTTTCCTTCACACTTTATAATTTTTAATATTTTTTTACAAATAACAAAAAAAAAAATGTTGGAACATGTTTCGAACCTTCTCAAAACTAGATATATACTATAAACCAGTGTCTGATTTACTATATCTTTAAAAAGGAATGATTTAAAAGAAAGTACATACATACAAAAAGAAAAAAATGTACTCCAAATATATTTTTTGGACTAAAGTTTATAAATTATGCAAATATAGATTAATAAATAACAAATATTACTTTTATAATTACTATTTGAATACTATACTTAAGATAATTTTTACTTTACACAAATAATGCACAAAAACTAAATCTTGTAAAATTTTTAAAAGGTTAATATATTAAAAAATAATAAATAAAAACCTGGTTAGAATTATATTTATCCAAAAAATTGATACATGAGTATTTTTTAGATAAAAGAGAAGTGCCCACCATAACTGTTTCATCCTATAATAAAGTATAAATACCCAACAACACAGTTTGCAATTCTATTGTATCAATTAGAATGTGAAGAGGCTATGAACATTTTGCCATAACCATGAATGTGTTGAAGCTGAAGGCGGTGCAGGAGGAGAACCCTAAGGAGATAGCGAAAAGGGAAACGGTGGATCTTGGAAATGGAAGCGACGTCGTATACATTCAGCGGTTAATACCCTCCGATCAGTCATGGAAATGGTTCCAATATCTCGACAAACACATTCCATGGACCAGACCCACCATTCGCGTCTTCGGAAAATCCTTCCTTCAGGTTCATATCATCCCACATTTCTTTCAACCCATCCAGGAACGTGGGATTCCACAAAAATCTCATCTTTTGTTGTTTACCCTTTAGAATAAAATAGAAGCTGTTAACTATGAATCTAGTTTGAAAATTTGCCCCTGTTCTTAGGCAGTTAGTGTAACAAATGTTCAATTTTTTAGATAGGTTTGATTTTCTGATTTGGTATTGTAGTTTAAAAATCTTTTCCTTTTAAACCCTGTTAATGGCAACATCACATCTCCTTTTAATATCTCTACTCATCATTTTAATCTCTTATAGTGAAACGGTCGAGATTAAAAGAAATTAAGTATCGGTCTAAAATAGAAAATTTTCAAGTACAGTAACTAAAATGGGAAGTTTTTGTAACTATAAGGTCACATGGGTAGCTAAACCTTGAATATATTTAGAACCTATGGTTTCGAGGTGCCAACATCAAAATCAATTTTTCTTCTTACCAGACATTATCTTAGTAAAAAATGTCTTGTTGTTTAGGTTAAAATTGATTTTGTCTTCAAATCTCTGGTTCATTAGAAGTGATAACAAGCAGTTATTGAATTGAGTTGAAGAATTTTACAGTAAGTTTACTGTTTTCAGAGTATAATCATCAAATAAATCACTTTACTCCAAGATGAATTTTAAGCAATAACAAACACCTGTCCAAATACACTTAATCTTGTTAGTCTAACATTTTTTACAAAACAAATATTTCCAAAAAAGAAATGTTAACGAATGCAAATTCAATTTCCCTAATCCAAGTACTTAGTAGTTGGGTTCAATCTCAATGTTAACGTTGGTGAAATAAAAATTATTGAGAAGAGTCTTCAACCAATGAATTCCCTCGTACGTGTTCTTGTAACGGAAGAGTGAAGAGAATAATAACTACACAATTTTGGCATAAGATGTTAGGAGGAGTCTCATACTGAGTAGGACGAACTATTTGATTTGGTGCTTAAACCTTGACACTCTTCCATCTAAGGAACTAGTTTTTTGGGTTGTGTTCTCCACTGGTGCTCAAGTCCTAACATAAAATGAATCATAACTTACAGATTACTCTCTTGTATATGGTTAGTATAGATGAACCAAAAGATTCTAATGCCATGTAATGTAATGTAATTCTCTACAGCCTCGAGACACATGTTATGTTGCAACTCCAGGTTTGACTGAGTTGACTTACAGTGGATATCAGCCGCATGCATATTCTTGGGATGATTATCCACCACTTAAAGACATGTTGGATGCTGTAAGAATGTTTCTCAATCAACATTGTTCCTCATCAATTCTGCTATTAATGGCAATATATTTGACTAATGTCTTTTTTGCCCATGTTTGTTGTGTTACTTAATATTTCTTTGTACTTACTCCTGAAGGTCCATAAAGCTCTTCCTGGGAGTAGTTTTAATAGCTTACTCTTAAATAGGTACAGTGGTGGTAATGACTATGTTGGTTGGCATTCTGATGATGAGAAGCTTTACGGACCAACACCTGAAATTGCGTCTCTGACATTGGGATGTGAACGTGACTTTGTTCTGAAGAAGAAGCCATGTAAAAAATCTTGTGGTATGAATTCTTTTGTTGTTAGAGTAATGATTACACTTGCAGAGTCTCTTTCTTTCTTCCTGTATATTTTAATACAATAGTAGTGGACCCTTTATGTGGGTGTGCATGAACTTGTTATCATTTGTTGTGGATCTTCAGATGGAAGTGATGAACCTGCCAGCAAGAGATTAAAGAAGGGTAGCCATAATGCTGATCAGCATACGTTTAGACTTAGACATGGATCCCTTTTGGTGATGAGAGGCTATACACAAAGAGATTGGATTCACTCTGTGCCCAAGCGTACGAAAGCTGAAGCCACACGCATTAACCTTACCTTTAGGCGGGTTTTTTGATTGACTTGTGGCCAGAGCAGGTTTCAGTTAATATGCTAGCCGTATGTTTTTGTGACATGTTGATACATTTGTAAAGTTGTCTTGAGTAATATGAATATTATTGTGTCCGTCTATTTAATATTTCAAGCTTTATATATATGTTCATGTTCCTGGAACCATTGTCTTTTTGGTGGAATTATGAATTCCATATAGTTTCATGTGATGCAAATAGAGTTTTGTGAGATGTTGATTCTAAAGGAACACTTTTCTATGTAAATATCTCCTGGTGGTGTTTCCTTTTAGGCTTCAACCACATTTTATGCTGAACCCGTGGGTTCACACGGGTTGCCTTGTTTTCTATGCATTCTTCAATATGGTTCACGCGTAATCTACTTCAAAGAAAATATAGATGTATGTTGCTCAATGTTAAAATTTACACTGTATGGTGCTCCCTTTCCCCACAGTACTTCTCTTCACGGCAGAGAACAAACACACTTACTCAGTCTCCACTCTGAAATCGCTCAACCGAAATACCACACCCACACTCACTCACGACTTAGAACGATGATTGTAAAGTTACCAAAAACTAGAGAACCTTTTCATTATTCTCTAAAGACATAGAAGACCTAAAAGACCTAAAAACATAGAATCAATTAAACAACAGAATTATTAAATTCTGTTTAAAAAGTTGTTATTACAATAGGTTTACACTCAATAACAATGAAAATAAGAACTGTTTCAAAAATGCATTCACATTATTTAAAATTTTTATGTGGTATATGGGTACATTTTTCTTTCAAAGTATTTTATGTACTTCTCTCGTATGTTAATCAAAGGGTTACAAATATAGAATTTTTTTTGAAACCCATTTTGATGTATGAATACATGATCACTTCTACCAAACTCCATATGTTCCCCAAATTAACATAACTTGTAAGAACAACCATCACACAATGACTTCCTGTGGCCACAAACCTTTCTACTTCTTCTACAATAATTAATCAACAATTTCATGTGTTTTTCCTCTTCCAACAAACATATGAATAATTAATAAAGAGCATATTTTAATTTCACAAATATATATTTATAGAAGATAATAGGTTGTCAATATATCATAATTCTACATTAAAAAGAAGTATATCAAAAGAAAACCAAAGTCTTTCATGCACACCGCTACCCTAACTAGCTTAACTTGTAAACTCCGATAAAGAAGGGATCATCCTCCTTACAATTATTAGGACGAATGAGTAGGTGTGACTATGAATCACAAGTTGCTGATGCCACACAGTTGTTGCTAGGGATGTTCACTGCATCCTTTTAGCCACAAGACTAAGCAACACCGTCCATACTTAAAAAAACATTGGGAAATCACAACAACTAAGAATATATCCTATGTAATAGTCTTCATAATCAAGGAGATGCCCTCAGCTCCTTTACAGACTTTCAAGAACTCAACAGTCTCACCATCTGACCAATGACTACAACAACCACAAACAGACATCAGAGCATATATGCAATCGTGATATACATCATATACAATCTAATACACATGAAAACTTATCAATAACAATATTATTTGGCAACGTATAAATACAATGTTCAAGTATAACCTTCAAAATTTTAATGCTTAGGAATTTTTAAGTTCATATACTTATTATTTAACTAAAATGATTTTATTTAACACAAAAATTGAGAATACTTACCCATTATATGGTATGACTACGAATATCTTCCCAGGTTGGTGTTTGGTTACTTATATCAACAGCTGACTTTATTTCTAAGATAGTAGAATTATCATGCCAAGGTTGATAGTCTGTACTTCTCTCAAGCTCATTATGTCGTTCTTCTGCATTAGACTTTCCTCCTAATTTTCGAATACCATCTAATTCCAATGTGACTTCCTTCATAGTCGGTCGTCTCTTTCCATTCAGCTCTAGACATCTACTTGCAAGATTGATAACTTCCATGATATGATTTTTCTCTGCTTCCTTCATCACTGTTTCATCAATAATATCAAATACACAATTTTTCTCCACACACATCATGAAATATGGAGCTAAACCTTTGGCTTCCTCTGAACTTAAGAGGGTTATTGGCTTTTGTCCTGTTAAGAGTTCTACAAGAACTACTCCAAAGCTATAGACATCACTTTTTTCTGTGAATTGACTAGTTTGAAAATATTCAGGGTCCAAGTATCCAAATGTTCCTTGAACTACTGTAGTATGGTGAGTAACATCAATGGAAATCATTCTAGATGTTCCAAAGTCTGCTACTTTTGCCCTATACTTTTCATCCAATAGTATATTTGTTGACTTGATATCTTTATGATAGATAGGCTGAGAAGCAGCAGAGTGCAAGTAAAACAAAGCTCCAGCAACTTCAGTGGCAATCCTCAAACGCATGTCCCATGTCATTGGCAAATCCTCATTTTGTTGATGCAAGTACTCATAAAGGTTACCATTAGGAATGAACTCGTAAACAAGCAAAGGAATTTTAGTCTCCAAACAACTTCCTAACAACTTTACCACGTTTCTGTGGTTAATTTGTGATAGAATGACAAATTCATTGATGAATTCTTCTATTTTTCCTTGAACTTTAAATTTTTTCACAGCAATAATTGTTCCATCCATCAACATGCCTTTGTAAACAGTTGCTTGACCTCCTTTTCCAAGTACTCTATTTGTATTGAAGTTATCTGTGGCCTTCTCCAATTCCTTTAAGCTAAAGAGTTTAATTTTATCCACATTAACTTCACGAGAAGACAATTTTTGTTGTAACAATAATCCACCGTTTCTTTTGAAGAATTTTTCTCTGTATATCTTCATTATGGTTTCCCTTGTACCCTTGAACACTAGCCATAAAGTGAAGAGTAAAGTGATAAATCCGAAGCCTTTAAGAAACCCTACATATTTTACCACATCAATACATTAAAAGAAGTATTTTCACTTATATAGAATGTTTATAACTCCTTACAATTAAGATTAAACTAACACAAATTGAAAAGACAATTGTAGTGTAAATATGAAACTTATTTTGTTTTTTAACATTTTTTTTGTTAAACACATTGTTTAGTATAAAATCAAAAGACACGTTAGTTTGTATAAGAAAATTTAGTTTGAGAAGATTACAAAATATCTATATCTCGTTCAGGGATTGGATTCAATCAAGTCTAGAAACCTTTTCTTACGAAAGAACTTACACACTAGAGTATTTAAATAAGATATTATAGAATACTATAATTCTTCAATATGATTATTAATTTTACATAATTCTCCTATTTTTCATTTACTATAAATTCTAATGAAATTAAGGTTAACATTCTATAAGTCACATATTTTAGTTTTTCTTAATATACTCAATTTCAGACATGCACAAATTTAAATATAGGAAATTAAGTCACTTCAATATACATTTCTCTTACGCTACAAATTCTAAAAAAATTAAGATTGACATCAAATAACACATCATAACTTTTTTTAACATACCTAATTTCAAATCTGCACAAATTTGAACATAGAAAATCAAGCCACTTCAACATACATTTTTGTTGAACACATTATTTAGTATAAAAACAAAAGACCTTATTAGTTTGTATAGCAAAATATAGTTTGAGAAGATTACAAAATATCTATATCTGGTTGAAGTGTTGGATTCAATCAAGTCTAGAAATCTTTTCTTGTCAAAGAACTTAAGCACACCAGAGTATTTAAATAAGATATTATAATTTCAATATGATTATTAATTTTACATGATTCTCCTATCTTTCCTACACTAAAAACTCTAATAAAATTAAGATTAACATTCTATAAGTCACATATTATAACTTTTCTTAACATAATTTGAACATAGAAAATCAAGTCCCTTCAACATATATTTCTCCAACACTAAGAACTCTAAAGGAATTAAGATTAACATTAAGTAACACATAATAACTTTTCTTAACATATCTAATTTCAAATTTGCACAAATTTGAACATAGAAAATCAAGTCACTTCAACATACATTTCTCTTACACTAAAAACTTTAATGAAATTAAGATTAACATTTTACAAATCACAGATTACAATGTTTCTTAATATATCCAATTTGAGACTTGTATAAATTTTAACATAGAAAATCAATTCACTTCAAACTACATTCCTCCTATACTAAAAACTCTAATAAAATTAAAATTAATATTTTATAAGTAATGAATTATAATTTTTCTTAACATATCTATTTTCAGACATGTAACATAAGAAATCACAAATTATTTTGTTAATAGATTATCTTTCAATTGAGGTTTTTTCATTATTTTTATGGATTTAATATTTATTTAAAAATGATACAAAAATTTTATCTTGGATTTTATTGTTTTTAAGGTTATGGGCTTATGATATTGTAGTTTAGTTTGTGAACTTGTCATATTCCACTGAGTCCTCTTAGTCCATGAGGGCCAGCTCACTATTTTTTTTTTTTAGTTTTTACATTATATGGGAAATATTAAAATTATTTTTTTTAAAATTAAAATTACTATAATTTAAATATTGAAATTTTTATGTTGTCTTAAGATTCAAATAGAAGTGAAATCTAAACAATAAAAACTATTTTTCATAATTCTAAACAATGTGAGATATCATTAAATTAATATTTTTATCATAAATAATTTTTGTAATAGACTCCCATTAGATATGTTTTAAGAAACTAGTCTATCAATCTTCCAAGCTAGCCTTAAAAAAACACTAACAATAAAAAATTGTGCAATCAAATCAAAACAAATTTATAGCTATATATTAAAAGCTCTTTAATATGATGTACATTATTAATTCAAAATAATTTGAATTTAATAAGGAGAATAAATTATATTTGCATCTTCTAATATTGGTTGCCATTTTGAATACTTAAATCAATTTTAAATGGGTTTCACTATTTATAAAAGTATATTTCTTTCTTTATTGTTATACTTAACAAGAGAGGAGAATAAGATTGGTTGCATTCAAGGTATGATAGTAGCACATATATTTATAGGACTCTATTGGAATCCAATTCTACTCATTCTAACTAATTAAATTGTAAGTTTCATTTATAATTAGTTTAGATTTGACTTAATTAAATTAATCTACTCTTATATAAGCTAGATAAAGAGTTTAGTATAAGCCATTCAAAGTTCAATCCAAAACTTACTTTTTTATACTTATGTTGTAAATAATTTAATTATATTACTTATTTACTTATTTGAAGTATTGAATTATTATTATTTAAATATTATATTACTTTTTAATTAGATTTATATTTAAATATTATAACTTTAAAAAAAAAAAATTCAAAATCCTTACCAATTGATCAAACTTAATTCAATCCGGCCAAAAGCAGGATAAACATAAAAATAAAAATCTTACTCAATATTTTTTTGGATTGACTACTAAATTTGTTCAAATCCTTATATATCTACTATACATAACATAAACAATCTTATATTAAGGTAATTAAATTAATATTTTAAATTATAAATTTATACTAATAAGAATTTTTCAAAAAACTTATATTCTTTGTTTTGATCTTCAAAATTATAAGTGAGTAAATTAATGTTGCTTAAGAAACAAATATTTATTAAAAAGTATTAATTTTTACCTATTATTCTATTGCTTATATTTTTAATAGACAAATTTATATTTAAATTTATGTTATTTTAAATAGATTAATATATATTTAAATTTTATATGATACATCAATGTTTACTTGTTTTTGGTTAATCAAATATTTTAACAAAGTAAATTTTAAGTTTTCTTGTTTGGTTTATATGTGTTAGGTATTGAAGTGTGAGTAGTCTAAGTCTCACATTGAGTATGAGTATAAATAAGTAAGTTGAACAACCTATAAATGTTTAGTTTTGAGTTGAAGGTGATGTCATTTCCTTGTATATATTAACTCTTGTTTTCATTTTTGTTTGTCTTCTCATATTTCTTCCCACAATTTTTCCAGCAATATGATAGTTCCACTTTCATTTTTATGTGTATTTTAGTTTTTCTTTGACCATCTTTTAAATTCTGTTTACTTCTATCAATGTAACAACTACAATTAAATTCCAATATTATCCTAAATAAATGTCTAACCTTTTTTTTTTTAACCAAAAACCAATTAGGTGGTGGGATGTGAGAAAATCCCTTGAATACACACTAACACCACAAATAAATAAATAAAAATATAAAGATATTTTAGTAAAAAAATATGCATTAACCGAGTTGATATTTTATTTTTTTCTTGATATATGTGGTTAAATTACAAATAAAATAATATAAAAATTTTAGTCTAGATATAACTATAAATGCATATGTGTTTCTGCTAGTATGTAATAATTTTATTAAATCTAATGATAAATTAAATATGTTTTTCAATAGATTGAAAGTAGACATCATTTATATTTTTATATACCGGTTAAATTTATATATGTGCATCCATTTTTTTTAATAAAGGGTGAAAAAAAGAGAGAAATAGGTAAAAAATGATAGTGTTTAGATTGAAAGAAAATAAAAGAAAATAAGTGAAAATTTTTAATAAATTTAATTGAATTGGTAGAATAAATTTTGTCATATACAAAAATATATTTAAACAATTTATATATAAATTATTAAAAATAACTTAATGTAAAAAATAATTTCTGAAAATATAAATATAAATATAAACAAAATAAAAAATAATTATAAAACTTAATAAAAAAATTTAATTAAACTATTTGATAAATTATTTTAATATTATAAAAAATTTATTTTATCAATTATTTTGATAATTTTATTTTAATTATTCATTTTGTTATGAAATAATAATTTATATTAATAATATAATTATCCGAATATTATTATTATTTGTAACATAATCAATTATACATTTTATTATAATCAATTACCATACTTGCAATTTTTTTTTATAATAGTTAATAAAGTTTAACATTATAATTTTTGTGTTTTATGTTTTATAATTTATTGATTTTCGCACTTTTTCTTTATTTTTACTCATATGTGAATAATATATTTTTAATATATAGATATAATTAATGTTTAAGAAAAGAATTATATAAATTATTAAGCACTTGATAGTGTATACATACCGTTCGTTAAGCGTCTCGTGGATCTCCAGTAGGCAGGATAATCGACTGAAATGTGAAGAATAAAGTTTAAAATATTTATAATAATGTTATACAAATGCTGATAACAATGTCTAATAACAATAATAATAAAAGACTGGAGTAAAGAATAGCAAATAAGAACTGTTTCAAAGAATGCATTCCCATTATATAGTATTTTTCTGTGGGATATGGGTATTTTGTTTATTCCAAAGTATATATATATATATATATATATATATATATATATATATATATATATA
>Ga0209489_102488_pt1 | contig 37495 bp, 14 predicted proteins | sample SiratrowhiteBW_FD_187527 | JGI IMG/M metagenome (GOLD analysis project Ga0209489, IMG submission 187527) | Root nodule microbial communities of legume samples collected from California, USA - Siratro white BW (SPAdes) (version 2) | ecosystem: Host-associated > Plants > Roots > Nodule | place... | reverse complement strand
TATATATATATATATATATATATATATATATATATATATATATATATATATAAAGAATCTTAATTTAGGTAATTAGTGTCAAATGTTTTAGTATTTTTTTCAGAGATAACCTATGTCAAATAGATAGTTAACACATTGATTATTGTGTGATATTATAATTGTGAATTGATAATAATGTACATAAAAAACAAAGAACACATGTTAGCTTTTTGGTAACCATCATCCATTAAACACTCACACATGTTAGTTAATGACATAAACGAACACCAAACTTTATCAACCAACACACCATTCCCTTCAATATAACCCAATCAATCATCCAAAGACATCTTTGCTAAGCTACTTAAAGAATGCTACCAATTTTTTTTTTTCATTTATTAGCTTTATATGAGTTGAATCCTTCATTTTTTTTTCTAATTTCTTTCATCAGCAAAAGAACTTGTATAAAATAATATAAGAGTACACTATTTTCATAAAAAGACTACAAAAATATATTTAATAATTATATTATATCTTTTATCTAATGAGATACATAACTCATCATTATTTACAATTAGTCATGCATCATTTAAATATCATAAACTTGTAATACAAAACTGGAAGATTTTATATGAAAGTATAAGGAAAAAATTAATATATGATTTAATTTTATATAATTTTTAGTGTGAGAATCTCATATTAAAGACTTGTTTTTTTTTCATTTTTATTTTCACTTTAATATAAATTGTTATTTGTGTAGAATAAATCAACCAAGAACTAAATAAACCAAAAGAAAGGATATGAAAGATAAAAGGATAAAAAAAAAGGAAAAGAAAACCCTAAGCAACCATTATCATATCAGATGATGTCATACTAATATAATTAAAACAACAAATATAAAAAAAATCACTATAATTTCTACTTTTCCTTCATATTAAAAATTTTGGAAAATGGAAAGATTTTATTTGTGAATTGAATAGATGTTTGAGGTGACAACTCTTATAGTCTTGATTCTGAGAATTTGTAAATCAAAAGAAAATACTCAAAAGATACTAATTGGGTTGTTGATTGGAGATGGTGGGATGAGTTTAAGTTGATATTTATTCAGTCTGAAATTTTAATTTATATTTGAGTCCAATTCAACTCAGTTAAACCTTGATAATTGCATATAAAATATTTAAGTTGACTTAATTGCGATAGTTGATAAAACATGCAACTTTTAATACAATTGGGTAGAATTAAAGAAACATAGAACTAAAAAAGTTAAAGTAATTTTATAATTAAGCACCAAAATCTTATCATTAATATATAATTATTATATATATATTAAAACAATATACGCATTGAGTCAAATGAAGAAAACTCTAAATTATAATACCAATTCGTCTTCAGAGTACGAAAATGTAATTCTTAAAATCTAAATATGTTATGATCAACTTTATTAAGAAATTTAAGCTGTGATACCAGAATTATTCACCAATATGAGATTAATCAGCTCACTTAAAAAACACTAAATGATTCTTAATCTCATAAGTGGTTGTCGAATCTCTAAAGTTCAAACTTCACTATGAGCAAATCCTTTAGTAGGATATAGAATTCATGACAATATTCAGTATCTTTTTTCAGAAATAAAATAGTGAAGTAAATGAAGTGAGATTCTTGATCAATTCTTTTACATAAAACTCATCTTTGAATTTTATTTTTCTTTTACTCCATTTTTAAGGAATATGAGATTTAGGTAAACTTTTTGTTTGGTTTAATCCCTAAAGAAGGAAAGGATTTGAAATTAATTGAAGCATCAATATGTGGGTTTAGGTAGGAATCACTTAGCTTCTTTTTACCATTTTTAATTTGTAGGCAGTACAAGATTCTTTTGCAGTAAGAGTATTGTTCATAGGGCATTCTAGACTATGGAATTCAACAAATGCTGATTCCTTATCCTATTATCTCTTCACAAAAACTCTATATTAAAGCAAGTGCTTGGTTTTCACCAAATTCCACAAGTTTATCATATTCTCAAGTTTAGTGTTTGTTTGGTAAAATAATGAATACCATCATGTTGAATCCAGAAAAAATTATTTATTTATTTCGTCAAAAAATCTTGAAAAAAAAATATCCATCTTTATCCACATATTAACAATTCTTTTTATTTATTCATTAAATTTTTTTATGGATGAACTTATCCATCTAAAAAAATGATGATACTTTAAGTTAAAGATGATACTAGAAATTGTTAAAAATATTCAATTGAGTGTAGTTAGAAGATATCATGATTAAAATCGATTGAAAGATGATTAATCTAAAGATCTTTTAGTCAAGTCTAATAAAAAATATCTTAAGAAAAGTTAATTCTATTAAGATTGAAGTGAAAATATCTAGATTAAAGTTCTAAAAAATTATCTACCTAAAGCCTTTGACAAATAGGTCCATTTAATATTATATTGACAATGAGTAGATAAATCCTTAATTAATCAAGATGGAGTTATAATAAACAACGACAAGAATATGTACCAACCGAAAACATGCATTAGGATATTAATTATCTACGAAAGCACAACATTAACACTTTTAAAGATAAACAACTATGCAAGGAAAATGATTGTACAAAGGAATTTCTCATGATATAACAAGTATTGCTAGTTAGAATACCACAATCAGTTATAATTTATAATTTTTTTTTTGAACTACCATTAAAATATTTTTGTAGATAAAAAGTAGCGGTTCTCATTTCTTAACCTCGTACTTTACACATAACAACTCTTTGGCATTGACAATGCATATTTAATTATTTCACAATAATGACATATATTTGCCTTTAAATATTTTATTAAGGTTATTTAAAATTATTTTGTTATATATGTTTTAACTTTATTATAATATTTAAATAATACAATTTTATAAAAGTTATAATTTCTTTTTCAGATTTGTTTGGCCATCACAAACATGCAAACTTAACAATCCAACCATAAACAAAAAAAAGGTTAAAATTACTTTTTTTTTTCATCGATTTAAAATAGTGCTCTTTTAAGTGAGACATGGAATCCCCAACTTCGTTTCCAAAGTTAATTATTTTAGTATATATAGTAACAAAAATTAATCAAATGAGCATCCAATGAAAAAGGGAACAACATGCTCAACAAACGAATCTAAAAGTCTAGTTATGCTGATCAAGGTTGGTGCCTAGTTTACCACGAGACTGCTTCTTTCTGCCAATCCAAGAATTTCTTCGGACACCTTCAAATTTTTTAAATTTGTCTATAATACTCTTAAAATAATACTGTGAAGACCAAAATATCCCTAAACTCTAAATTTCTTCACTCATCTTTGTTCATTTCACTCTCCTGCGGCGCTACCTCCAAGCAGCTCCAACATTCCATTTTGTACTTCTTCGACCGGTTTCGTTTCATCATCCATCAATAGCAATACATTTAATAATCATTTACGCATGTATTGAAGGATTTATAGAGTATTTGAAGGGATTTTGTTTAGTTTGCGATTTAGAAATAAGTTATTTTTTGTATAAAATGAATTGCGAAATGGGATGGAATTGGGGTGTTTCGGAACTGTTTTCCAGATCCGGAGGACAATTCCCAAACATCCAATTCCATAACTCATTTTATTCAAAAAATCAGTTACGGAATAGGGTGTTCCGAAATTGTCCACATTTTACCTAACCATACCCAGCCACCTCTATAAGGATAAAATTGTAATTCACAAAAGTATATTTAGAATATTTTCAAATTTTGGAGGTGTCTAGTAGATGCAGGAAGAAGCAGTCTTACCACCATCTTCCTTCTCTATCTCGTTGGTTTATGCAATGTTCTAATTATAGGCCCACTCATAAATAGTGATTTTCCAATGTTCTAAGTATTGCAATGGCTTATGCCTTTACAATTTGGTTTCTATGACATCATAAATTTTTTTTCAAGCACATAAACAAAGCAAAAATGTCATGATTTTGTATCAAGGACAAGGACAAAGTTGTAAAACAATTTTCACTACAAACAACTCTCCTCCCCAATCTCATGTTTCCATTTTGGCATTTCTGCTTCAATCCATTAATCCAAACATAAACAGGAATCTAAGCCTCTTTTTGGTGAAGATTACATCAACGAATCTAAACACATGGTACTGCAGAGATTGAAGACTACACACCATACAAACCATACAATTTTCTTTCTTCTATTACACATCACCCAACCAATTAACAAACAATACACTACATCACTAGTATTGCAAATGAAGAAAATAAAAAATAAATAAATTTCTTCGCAAATTCAAATTAGTTTTGTAAAAGTTTTCTAATAATAGCTTCTTCAAATCAAAGTTTTAATTATGCATAAACAAGGGTTTATTTTATTATGTTCTTCTCTTAAAATTACTTACAGAAAAAAATTATCTAAGCATGCTTATGATTACTTCAGGTATGTTTGTAAAATCATTCACAAAGTTAGACCTAAATCCAACAAATATTCTCATATTTAGTTTCTAGAAAGTGAAAAATGGATGTAGAAACATGGAACCAAACTGACTTGTTACCAGACATTATTATTGAGAAAAGCCAGTACAAAAAATTTTTGCCTAACGGAACTTATTTCTATCTAAAATATTATAATATGCTCATCTTATTTACTAAACCAATATTCAAAAACATAGTTACATGCTACACCTAGTGAGGGTCTCTTTGAACAAATTTATCTGTGAACACATACAAAAGAGAAAAAAAAAATCTATCTATGCACAAATTAATAATAAAAATTTAAAAAACTATATGAAAATATTTCTATAAATCAATTTATTAACTAATTTTAATTTATAGAAAAACTCATTATTTATTGATAAAATACTTATAAAGAATGACCATAACTTTACAAACATTACAACAACAAAAAAACTACACTGAATAGAACACACAATACTCACTAGTAGTTAACCATTATCACTAATTAGCCTTGGTATGGCAGAGAAAAGTTCATATATGAAAAATGACTGATGAATGTCATGACACAAGATAGACCACAAAAGCTTTTTCAACATGTGATAGAATATGACAACATTAACGAATTTCAATTAAACCACCTAACGACAAGAAAAGGGACAGGACATGAAATAAATTCTCAAAATCTTTCTTATGTTATTTAACAATGTAACTACTACCGGCTAATATTTCTCACAAGATTCCAATGACACCTCAAATTGCTACAACTAACCCATGCTATATATAAACAGTTAACCAGATCACAAATACTAATAATTAGGAAGGTGACCAACACAAATCGAAGAACATAAAACAAAGCATTGGAAATAGAAGCTAAAGCATTGCTTGTTAACACACAAGGAAAGTTTCTGCATGGATTTCTATTCATTCAAAACTTTGATATGATAACATAAAAGGAGAAATTGTCATTAAGAATGGACCTATATAAGTATATAAGTATTCAAAGCCATCAAAAATGGTTGCCTAACATTGCAGACTCTATAATCTTGTTCCTGGGGCTCCAGTTATGTGGAGCAAAGAATGTAGCACTGAACTAACATAATATGATATTCATCCGGCATCTCTTGACAGCCAGGAATCCCTTCCCTCTTTCTAACCCATAAAATTTAAGGGTGTGTGTTATACCCTATCCACATTAAGAAAAACCTCAAATGAAAATCTGTTACAAAATTTTCTAATCAATCACATTTTGTACAAATGTACACAAGGGTAACAGATCGCCTTCAACCTGCAGCCTTAGCAGGTTTCTAAGTGCTAAGTCTTGGTAGGTATCTTTTAGCCTCTTCCTTCACAATGCCATCTCAGTAGAGAAGTAAAACCAAAAAAAAAAAAACTTTAATTATATACAGGATCAAGTTAATCTCTAGCACCACCAAGACCAGCGCGACTTATGGCTTTTCTTGCTGTCCAAACAAGACGTACAAGCTCATCTACATCCTGGAAGCTGAAATCAACAACACTCCGAATAGAAGCTATACAGTCCTTATTCTTTGCGTCTTCCAAGATCACATTAGCAGCCGCAAAAGTGCTCAGACATTTTCTAGAAGCTTCCATTGCAAAATGTATGTCCTTAGTCTGCAAAATCACCCATACTTAGACATAATTTTCCATTAAAAAAAATGTACTCAATAACTACTCAAGCAAGAGGAAGAGCCCTGGCGGAGCAGTTAACATCACGCCTTGGTGGCTTATTGATCATTGTTTTGAACCCAGAAACAATCTGTTTGCATAGAGAGGAACCTTCTGGCACCTGGGTTCTTTAGTTTTTAGTATTTTAATTACACAAGCTAACTGCTTAGATTGTTGAAATTTTGCCACCACCTACCTGTCCACCAAAATCTAAAACAGGCATTGCATTATAAGTTTCCAATAGTAAAGTAAAAGTTACCCATATGATTACATAACAGAATGACTCCGATTATGCAATGGAAAATTGTCTATGGATTGAAATCTGAGCTACTCTAGAATGGCAAAAACAGCTGACATCCATATCCATTTTCACTCAAACAACAGAACCACAGTTTCAACTACTATTTCTTACCAACAAACTGCTAGATCCCCCAACAACAATCCATGGTAATTCAACATTAACATACTGAGATAAACTTCCAAATAGAATATAAGGTTCGTCAACAATTAAAACTTACAAAATCAAGAAGCCTGATTAAATTCGGACGAGTTCGAGCAGATATGACTTGGTTGATAGCAACATGACTATTGGTACCCCTAGGCAAAGTAGCCCTATCTGCTGCTGCCTGATTGTTAAGGTTATCAACATCGGATGCAGAAGATGAAGGAGATTCACCTACACAATAGAGTAAAAAGCAGTGCTACATCATTGACTGGGATCCCTTAATACATTCATGCATTCATCAAACAAGGCTGTCAGGCTATCTGGACTGTGTCCATCAATGGTTTTATGTGTAACAAGTTCCATCATAAAGAAAAATAACACCCGATTTCGATTTTTTAGTTCTGGACAAAATTGGTTTTTCTTTTAAAATATAAAAGAACTACTACATCACTAGTTAGCTTTCAGCTTTTCATCACGTGTAGATGTATCATTCGCTAATTTTGTTTATTTTCTGGTGGAAGAAGTACGCAAGTAAGGAATATAGCAAAATCAACTTACAATAATACCTGAGAAGCCTGAAGAATTAAACAGTTGTATGAAAACTATGTCCCAATACCTTGAGAAGCCATGTGAAGAGTTGATTGCAACTCATGTCGATCTCTGTTAGTACTGGAATTCTTACAGTAGACCACTCTCATGTATGCCACCTCCATGCATTTATATGCCAAAGCAGCAGCAGCCATTTCTTGGCGAGCTTCATATTCTTGGGCACAGCTTCTGAAAACATTTAAGGCATTGTATTATTAAATGTCAATTGCATAACACAAGAGAAAGACACTACTGCAATAAACTTCTAAATGTTATTTAATGGATTTTAACTTATTATAATGACATTGCTTAACTTCTTTAAAAGCATTACAAATTACAATTAAAATGTGGTTACAAGCAACTTCCATTATTAAAAAAAAAGTCTGTATTATATATCAGGCCAGTTAATGAGTTGAACATCTGAAAGCCAAAGCTAGGCTTATTTATGAACCAGCCAAAATTTTCAATTCATTAAGCTGTTAATGAACCAAGGAAGCCAGGAGCCCAACGAGCTGACACTCACTTCAGCCTTATTTATAGCCAACCAAGTTGCATGTTATCAAATCACTTTCCCTCAAAATGTACTTACGATCAATAACTGAATTAAGGTCAAAACCTAAGATCATAACAAAATAACAAATTTCCTTAGAGCTTCAGAATTTCACTTACTTGAAAAGTTTGGCTGCAGTAGCAAAAATTTGCATTTGACTTATTTCCCCAAGTTTGCTACCCTCATTGTGACAATTTTCTAAAATAGATGCTCCATACAGAAACTTCAACCCAGCTTGAAAGTATGTCTCATTGCTTTCAAAGTCAAACCCAGAGTTCTACAAAATAACAGTATTTATACCATCAGTTAGAAAAGGAGAGATGCTAGATCAAACCAAATACATAAAGTAAAATATTGAAATAATCAACTAACCTTATAACTATCTGCTCTATCTTTTAGTTTTGTGGCTTCTTCAAGGGCGTCAACAGTAGTTTGGTTAAAATTTGTTCTCGGAGGACTAGACACATTGGGTTGCTGATCAGGCACGGAATTTCCAGAACTACAATTAACTCCAGCATTATTACTAACATCGGCAAAATTTCTCGTTGACTTGACCAAATCACCATTGTCAGAAACATTGACAGGATGCTCATTAGCCATGCCACCCTTTTGATACTGAGGTATTGTTCTAGAACCCATATTGAATTCTTCCCTTTTAACTTCAACTGTTGCAGATGATAGAACTTTCGATTTCCCAACTCTTGATTCTGTGATTACATGATTAGCTTTGTTTTCTTCCTCAAAACCATGAGCTGAGTTTTGCCGGGAGATAGTCTTTCTCTCATTGCTACATTGAACATCCATCTTTGGAACTGATTTCTCGAAGTCTCTTGGTTTTATCTCAGTTTGCTTTCCAGTTTCATTTGGCCCGTGTCTTAAAGCACTTTTCTGACTACTACTGTCAATTTCTCTTTTAGGCTTGGGTAAAGTATATTTAACAACATTTTTTGTCTCAGCATCAGATGCATGGTTACTGGGATCAACTGCTGAATCATACCTCCCACCTTTTTTTGAATAACCAACAGTCTCTGAAACTGATATCTTCATGTTATCAGTACAAACATGAGAACCAAAATTTCTTCCTTTCTCCTTGCGGTTCAATGATGTAACCTTACCAGATTTCTGCCAAGAAAGTTCACTTTCCCGGTTTTCCTTCTTTACTTTCACATCATTATGTACACCATTAGGACAATAGTCAGGCTGTTCAACATGGATACCACCTTCAAGCAAAAGACTATTCTTTAATTCAGAAGGCCTTTTAGCTTGGAGCCTGGATATGTCTTTAGCATCCTCAACCTGGTACTCTGTGGAAGATAATTTTTGGGATGTAGGATGTAAATCATGTGGAATTCTACCCTCCAATTTTACTGATAGCTTTCTGTCCCTGTTATCCACATTTCTCTTGGAACCTACCGTAGAGTGGCAACCTTTTGTAACATTGTCTTTCACTGAAGTGTCTCCTGCTGCAAAATTATTCTTATCCAAGTTGAAGGCCCTCAAAGGTGATGAAGTAACAGATTCAACAGGTGAACTTCTCACATCTTCAAGCTTGGTTTTAGCTTTATGAGATCCTGAGACTTTAGAAGAGCTTGAAGTTGCTGCCAATGAATGTGGTCTAGAGTCCAAATCCTTGCACATTTGATCAATACCATCTGAAGCATGAATAGATGCAGCATTTTTCCCATGCTTCCTTAGTTGGTTGCCTTTACCACCAAGTCTGACTTCTGTGCCAACAGCCATCTGGTCCCCATTGCCTGCCACACAACCTTGCCTTATCCCACCCTTGCTTAATTTATTGTCACCTTCAGTTACTGACTTCAAAATTCTGTATTTCTTTTCCTTGCTAAATTCTATTGCATCGCCCTCTTCACCATACTGCTTTTCATCATCAAGCCGATCTTTCAATATCCTTTTCTTTGTTAAACCAGATGAGATCGCCTGATCTCCCTCTTTCTTTACAGTGACTGGTAATCTATCAGATACATCCTCAGATAAACAATATTCATCATACTTCCTCATATCCTTCCCACTAGCTTTTGTTGGCAAACCATTTCTTGGCACCTTCTCAAGGTCTGTGTCAGGATTTGATTGCATATTAGCAGAAAAAACATTTTCAGTTTTTGATTTCTTGGGAGCTCCCGATTTATATTGATCAGCATCGACCTTACGTTTCAACTTAACATGCTTTCTATCACCTGCTCATGTGTGAAAATAAGATTGAAATTATTAATTAAGAATACCTGAAAATTCTTATTAACAAAAATAAATAACATCATATGAACTCTGAAATGAATGAGGTACCTCCATTTACTTGCTTTTCGTTCTCTTTAGGCACATGTTTCTCTTCTATCATGTTGTCAGACCTGCTAAGATGTTTAGAAGAGCTCATCATCTTCTTCACTGGGTTTAAGTCAGCAGGATGCTGATTCAAACCATTCAAGCTTCTATTTTTTCCAGATACATGAACATTGGCCTTCACTGAATTTGAGAACCGATGCATGCCATTATTAATTCCTGGCATTGTCTTTTCCTTAAAAACAAGTTTCTTCCTTCCTCGGTCAGACATATCAGAACTAGACATATTTTGATTTAGGCCATATTGTAAAGAATTTGGAGAGCTAACTCCAATTGCAGTTTCAGTGCCATGGCTTTGCATGTTATTTTGAACCTGGGAAATTGGTATTTGATATAAGGCATAAAGTGCTTTTGTTGTCTCGTCCTCACTGAACTCACAAGAATTCATCCCAGGCCTAATAACAAATTTAGAGAACAATGAGAAGGCAAATAACACAGAGGACAAAACAAAATGCACAGAGAAATTAAAAGAAAAAAAGAGAAATAGTCCATATATAAATACCCGTACTAAGCACATATTCAAGTATAATATGGTCATGCATAACCAAAATGAGCAATCAACTTACAGCCAATTTAGCATGCTACAGAGCCATTTTTCTGGAAGGTGCTCAGGCTTCATACCAGTAGGCAGAAGCCGCCATGTCTGGCAACTGTCACAACATACCCAATCTTCTGCAATAAATTGAGGTGCAGCTACTGCTGATGAAATCATCTCAGCTGCAAGGTTGTTTTCAGCTATAGGAAGTGAAGCCGAAGTATCATTAATGCATGGTCCAGCTAGCCCCTGGTTGATCATTTTATGACCACTCATTCTCTCCTTTATTGGAATCCCCTGTTTTCCATTACTGATTTTTGCATTTTTCATTCCACCATTACCAGCAAGACTGTCAACTTTCCGTTCTGATCTTTTTTCTTTCAATGAATCCCTGTTAATATCACTGAACTTTTTGTCTATCAGTGACCTTGACTTCATTTTACTCCCTTTCTCAATTACCATTGCATTATTATTACCACCAAAGCTTTTTTTTCTTGTGAATGCCGCAGCTTTTCCAGGACTCTGATCACCTTTTGACTTATTCTTCCTCTCAGACACAGCCTTTATTTTCTGATGGGTCTCAGACTTATGATCTACCTTACATTTTAATGCCTCACGTTCAACCTTATTGAAAGTAACGGAAGTATTACTCGTGTTATTATTCATAGGGTCTGTAGAATTATCCTTGAGGGAACTTTCCATTTTATGTTCTAGAGCATTTTTCAGAAATCCATTTCCTACAGTTTGCTTTACAGTCTTCCCAAAATCTTGACCAGATATTGATTCTAACGACTCTTCCTTCAATGCTTCTTCAGACACCATTCTGCCTAGCACCCCATCCCCATTAACCTCCTTGGACGCCTCAGAAGCTTTAGCAGTGACTTCAGCAGTTTCACCAGCGTCACAAATTGAGCTCGACAGAGGTGTCCATTTCAATTCATTAGGCAGGAAATCTTTACAATCCGGTGTTCTATTTCTTAATTTTTTCTTTTTATGCAATGTAATATCCTTCTTAGAAAAGGTACCATTCGGATGCTTCAATTCCAATTGCTTTTCACTTTGTTTCACTATTCTCACTGTGTTCTTCTTCAAATGTCCAGCCCCCACAAAAGAATCTGATTCGTCAGTAGACATGGAACAAGGATCTTGATGACCATTAAGAGAGGACGAAACCCTGCTGTCTCCAATAGCTTTATTATCATTTGTAATCAGGTTGAGCACACTTTCGTGTAGAGGAGATATCAGAACACCCCCAGGCATAGGAAAATAACTCATAACCTATGTCATCAAATAAGAAGTTAATACTTCAATATTTCTAATGATATTAAACACTATAGGAATAGAAAAGGTCCTCTACCTGAATAATGCTAGTTGGAGAATTTTCCGCACTCTCGCGAGATACAGGTGGCATGCCTTCACTTTCCACAGGGCTGTTATCCATTGAGGATGAGGGAGAGTCATCAAGTCCAAGGCCACTATAAATTTCTGCATTCTTTTGTGCTAAGATACTAGATTTCATTTTGATTCGAAACTTCAATGTCCTTTGATCAGTTGAATTCTCTGTATTTTTCGCAGTATCATCTTTCAAAGTGCACCTCTCAGCTATATGACTGGAAGAATTTCCATGTTCTTTCTTCACTGAATCATTTACTACAGCTTCTCTTAAATCACAAAATGGACGTGAACTATGAGAAGCATTTTCAGGCTTTGAAGGATGAGGCACATTTGTAGGTGCTTTTTTGTTATTAGACACAACCTGTATAACAATATAACCGACTGCACTCAATCAATCTGCCTTATTTCTGTGCTGAAATAAGTTGGCAACAAATATTGCCTTCCTATTAAATAGTAAAATAAACAATAAAAAATATCGATATATGCCTATACCTCAATGTGAGGATTGTTATTAATCTTTGGTGAGCTATGGTTTCTTTGTGGAGTTCTTGGATGAGACCATAAACGAGGAGAGCGCTCTTGAGTGGGTAAAAAGGAACCATAGCCACCAAATTTAGCACCTGAAAAATATTATTCACATCAGACAACATCACTTCATCAATGCAAAGATAGCTCTTTCATTTCTCGATACATGCTTCGACCTTTATTATTCTACTTACCCAAATTCTCAGCAGATACACCACCTTCAAATTCCTTTTGAAAATGGCCAAGAACATTCTGAAGCTTCTCATCCTTCAGAAAACATCTTATCAGTCCTAATGTTTTTGTGATAAAAAATTACTAGGGAATTTAAAAGCAAATGTATTGATCAACAATAACCACCAGGAATATGAAGCATAACAATAGAAGGCACCATAAGATCACCAAACATTTAGGAAATATTTCTACTTTTTTTTAATTGTAGGCAACACTACCATTGTCAGGGGACAAAATATAATGCACATTAACATAGCATCAATACCACTTTCCACAAGAAAGAATAATAGCATAGCAAATCAATCCATTTCCTACTACTTGATGATGGGTGTGGTGTCACTTGCTAAATAGTAAACTACGTTTTTCACGCACAAATTAGCAGAATTTTCATCTACATTAGCAAAACAAAATCAATAAGAGATACTCTTATTGGCACTTATCAAGGATAGAGTTTCACTATGCTTGGCAGCACATAAAAAACTCAAGACGGTCTATAATGTTTCTAAATCACTTCATTAATGCCAAATTTCTTCCCCATTAACAAACAATGTAGGTATAACTATGAAGCCCAACAGCCAACAGTTGTGTTCAGCTTTTACCATACTGATTTTGTACCTTCAGACAGAAGTTTAATTAGAAACTCTATGACTCTTTCATTCCCTATTTCCCGGGAGGAACTAAATACATTAATACATTTGCAAATACAATTTCAGGTTTTACTGATCATCCAAACCATGCATAAACCCAAGCAAATTAAAATGGAAATTGTAAAAAAATATTGAAATAAGTCCTTACAATGTATGAGAAAGAATCAGGGTCAATGTTGTCTTCATCATCATCCCTGTAATAGAAAGCCTCTCCTTCCTCAAGCTCAGTATCCTCCTTCATCTCAACCACCCACCAGAACTTTCTAGCCCTAGGCCTAACCCCAGAACCCAAAAGGTAATCTTTTCACATTGGAACCTTCCCTGAAGTCCAGCATCACTTCAATCAAACCCCAAAACGAGAGTGGCAAGAAAAACAAAAAACCCAAATGATAAAAAAAATTAAAATTAAAAACCGACCCCACAAAGCAAACGCGAAACCCTCAAAAACCCATAAGGGAAAAGCGATTATTTGCACAGTGATCATGCCATGCGACAACCCTTCATTGATGAAGATGCATATAAACCAGAATAAAAACCATTACTTGCATCAAAAAAATTGAATTTTTGGCTTCAACCCACAATCTGATAAAAAAGAAGAGGCGGTGGAGATCAACGAAACCGATCAGTGGCTAGTGGAATGAAGTTTTGACGGCGAGTTCAAAACGGATTCCAAATCTTTCACTTCGGTCTCCCAATATTTTGATGTGTGCACACAATAGAGAGAAGAAAAAAAAGGTTGGGCTTTGGTATCTCAATGAATTTTAATTATTTGGCTCAATCTAATTTCATCACATAAATTTTAAAAATATATATTAATTAATGATTTAGAATTTGCTCAATACTTGTGGGGTAAAATAACTGTTATGAATATAATACCATGACAGTAATGAATAAGGCATATAGTAAAATATCAACATTAATAATTATGATATCTTTCTTTCTTAATTATTTTTTTTTTCTGTTTGTTTCTATATCATAATTTGAGAGAGTAAATAAAATTTTCTTGATTAAATATTTTTAACACTGTATTTTAATTTATAAATGTATTCCAGTAAAGCTAAATATATTTTGAATTCCAGCATGGAAAATACTACCAAAAATGATTGATCAGTTATCCAAAATACTTCAACTAGCGAAAGCATTTAATTTTAACCAAATATTAAAAAACTTAGGTGATAGAAGATTTACTAGTAGTACTAGTGTTAATATATGTGTGCAATATATTCACCCTTAGTTAATGTTGTTGTATTGAATAATTAAATAGTGCTTCTAAATTTTTTAAAATGATACTATATTTAGTTGGTTTTTAGTAGTAAATTGAAGAACATAAAACTAATTTTGTTATTTGTACATATTGTAATATACCTTAAGATCTGTTTGGTTCCTACGATCGATTTGCAACGACGGAGTACAGGAAACGTGAGAAAAAAAAAATAACAGTAAAATGAGAAAAACGAGAAAACAATCCACTGTAAACTTTCTTGCATTTGAGCGAGGATTTGAGACGAAATCAATTTTTATATGTTTTTATATAATTAATTTTATTACTAATATATTTATACTTATACAATAACAAAATAAATATAATTAATTATATAATATAATATAATATAATACTATTTAATAATAATATTTAATAAAATTACAAAATAATAATAAAAGTAAGAATAATAAAATTAAAAATTATAATAATAATAATAATTTAATTAAGATATATACCATAATAATAATAATAATTACTAAACAATAATAAATTTAATAAAATTATAAAATAATAATAATAAAATTTTAATAAAAATTAAAAAATTAAAAAATATTATAATAAATTTATAAAATAATTATAAAAGTAAGATAATTATAAAAATAAATATTAATGCTATTAATATTAAAAATTAAATATAATAAAAAATTATAAATAATAATCATAATAATAAAAGTAATAAAATAAAATAATAGTAATGATGAAATTTAAATATAACAACAATAAAATAAATTTATAAAATAATAATAATAATATCATTAACAATAATAATTTAATTTTTATTTTAAAATAATTAATAATTTGATAATTTCATTAATTAAAGAATAATAATTTATTAATCATATTCAACAAATTAATTATATTTAATTTTAAATGATTTTAACTATAATTTCATTCACTAAAAAATTATTTTATCAATCACAGCACATTACTCATAAATTTTTATAAACTTTCTACTCAAATCTTACCATTTTTTTTTAATCCAAATAGTTCAATTTTTCATTTTTTTTTTTTTCTCAAATTCACTCTTTAATCCCACCAACAAAGCTGTAGTCTTTTGCTATGTATTCTTTTTTAAAAACAATGACAGTAATAAGGTTTAAAGATCTTTCATTGATTTGAAGGATTGTCATATATTAGGAGGTGAACACATTATATTATTTTGTCCTATGTAGTTGAAATATTTTCTTGCATGTTAAAGCCCAAATCCTTTGTAATCACTTTTTTATTAACAATCTTCTATCCTATATTGTTATTTTTTTAATTTAAAAATATTCTTTTAAGAGAAAATTCAAAGGAATAAGTACTGACAGACCATTATTTATCCAATTTTTACTAGCAAATTTAACATAGTTGAAAATGAATAGATGAAATTTCTAATTTAGGGTGTGTTTGATTCAACAAACGATTTTGCACGGACGGATGAACGGTACGGGTATACGAAAAAGGTCTGAAAATCAAAGCACAATAATATAATAAAAAGTCTGAAAATCAAAGCACAATAATATAACAAAAAATTGAACGGATGAACAGTACGGGTATACGAAAAAAGTCTGAAAATCAAAGCACAATAATATAATAAAAAGTCTGAAAATCAAAGCACAATAATATAATAAAAAATTGAAAATGGAAAGAAGATACTTTCATCACAAAACTGCAAGGATTCAAGAGGAAAGTTGCTTTTTTATTAGACTTTTATATAATTAACTTAAAATTAATTTATTAATTTTACATTTATATTAAGATAAAATAAATATTATTAGATATATAAAATAACATAAATAACAACTATTATAATAATAATAATAATTGTTAAAATAATAATATATTTAATAAAATTATAAAATAATAATAAGAAAATATTACTAATATATCCATAAAATAAATATAAAAATAAAATATTAATCATATGATTAATAAAAATAAATAATAATTATAGTAATATATATATATATGTAATATAATTATAATAATATACATGTAATATAATAAAAATAAATATTAAAAAATAGTATAGTATAAATTTAGTATAGCAAAATTAATAAATTTAGTTTAATAATTATATTTATAATTAATAATATTTTATATTAAATTATATTTAATCTAAATTAATTTTAATTATTAAAAAATTATTTTATTAATTATACCTATCACATCACTCACAAACTTTTATAAATTTTCCTTTCTTTTCTCACCATTCATCTCTTCATCCAAACAACTAAACTTTACTCTCAAATCCACTATAATTTATTCCCTCAAATCCATTCTCTCAATCAAACAAAACATTAAAATTTATTAATTTTTCATTATCAATATAATATATAATATTGATAAATACTTATTTTGAAGATGTTGTAAGGATTATTTTTGTAAAAAAATCCATGTGAAAAAAGTCTGTTATTTTCCTACTAAAAGAATAAATTTTCAGTATAAAATGAGTGATTATATAGATATCATCTTTAAGTTCAGAGAAAATTTTTTAAACTTTTAAATGTTTTTTTTATATATACATATTTGATTCAATAATATTTTTTACGGATATAAAAATTTAGTATATTTAAACTTGGTTTTAATATGACTTGATTTTATTAAAAAGGACCTGATAAAATTTAGTTTTGTTTTGTATTAATGCAAATTTTATACCAGATATCCAAACTCGCACACGTTTTCATACACTAGAAACAATAATAAAAATAAACATGTAAAGATCATATTAAATAAAAATTTCATTCACACATCAAACTTGATAATTTCTTAGACGCATTATAGGAAACACTCATTCAAAAAATCTAAAATGTGGTCTTTTCATGACACTCACCCACTACATATAAGGAAGGGAAGCCAAAGCATCAATTCTCACCTTCCTTTAATGATGATGATAACATAAACACCTCCTTAGTCGTAGATCATATATTTACTTGGCTGAAATAGTGTCCTACAATAGAAACTTGAATAAATGATGTCTGACCATAGTGAATATTGTAAACCCAAATACAGAACTAATGGTAGAATTGCTACTATTGAAACTAAATGAGAAACCATCTTCGAACCATAGGTGTCTGTTATCAAGAAGGAACTGCTAAATGCTATCATCATACAAGCTATGGAGGTGGATAGAGCCATGAGTCCAAATATTAACTTTAAGAGCAGTGACCTGCGAAAGTCGTACTGAGTACAAAGTGCGATAAGAATAGACAAGAATATCCATATAGCAGTTGCAGATGAGATGAATGCGGCTGCATCTGATATTGAAAATACCATGAATGCAGTTTTGTTCAAGTAATTTGGTTTTTTCATGTGATCACTGATTCCACCTGATATGTTAATTGCAGAGAAGAACACTGTTGTAGCAATAATAGTTGAAATAAGCATACAAAACGCAGCAGTGCGTTTAATCCATTCTTCCCCTTCTTTCCTCAATCCTTCATGCTCTTTTCTGAATAATTCCTGAGCGGTTAAGCCCTCAGAATTTTTGATTTTTATGGATGATGGTGGCATTATCTTCTTCACCTCCTGTCACATATACGTTGAAGAGTTAGTATAGAACATAGTGATGAACGGACCTCAAATATCAGTAGTTATAAGCTTATATGTTATAAAAAATAAAATTTTCTTAAATATTATAACTCAATACAAAATGATATATGATTTAATATCAAAATAATATCTTAAATTACAGTTTAATAAAAACCTAGTCTTAATTATAAAGTTTAACACGCAACTGTATTGTTATAGTATTCAAATCTTAAAGAAAATGTCTTGTTTCATTTACTTTAAACCTTCACCAAAGACACTAGCTCAAACACACTACCCAATCTAGATTTTGTGTCAAAAACTCAAGGATGTGTCTTAGAATAAAAAGTCTAACCAGTTAAAATACATAAAAACATAGTAAAATACATTTCAGTCCCATAATCTCTTAGTTAACAATATTTAAAATAACTATAATGAAATTTTAAAACACATATAGGATTGAAATATGTTGGTGTTAGGGTCAAATGAGTATAGAGAATACATAGTTCTATTTGAAAAAGTAATGCATGCAAAGCTAATGAAATATAAGATTGGTTACCTCAAACCATTGTCTCGAGGCACATCTGAAATGCTGCTCCAGAAACTAATTCAAGTTGACCTGGTGGGGCTAATTTTGCAGCCAAATGTAATAAAGTGTTATTATCTATTGTTGTTGCTTGAGAAGATGAAGAATTGCTTTGATCCACGATATATCTTACTATATGATCCTTTTGGGACCCTATCTCGTGTATCAGATTGAAAATGTCAGCATGGTGCCATAAAACTGCTGTGCTGTGTGAATTATACTGTGATTTTTATTGTCAATTTCCCATATCAAAGTAGGGTAAGCACTAATAAGCTCTGATAAGAATCCAAAGTTACCAACTTGAGCTGCATCATGTAAAGCCTGGTAAGGTTCACTTATGATTTCAAGTGCTTCCGTGAAGCCTTTGCAGCGAAGAATCGTTTTCCAGAGAAAGTTAACAAATTGAAAAGTCACCACTTGTTTCATTCCTGCATTACAAAATATCTAACCATGTGAAAGAGCTGGGGAATTAAAAGCTCCACAAATAAATAAAAGTTTAAAGCCACTTAATTTTTTTCTTTTATATTTGGTGAATTTATCAGGGTTGATCCTGATGGGATCTGTAATCTCATGACAATGAGAACAAGAATGCAAAGGCATTCTATTTAGAGCCAGGAGATGCAAAGCTGTGTCATCATTTTCATCACGTGCCCAGGCTAGATCTTCTCAGTCTCTTGCCATTTTTAACGCAAATCCTATCACTGGATAAATAGTTAATGCTTTAATTAAATTAGAAGTAATAACCAACTTCAATATAGTGAACTGAACTTCATAATACTTAACAAATTTAAACCAGAACATCAACAATATAGTTAAAAATAATAAATGCTTACTATGGTTGCCAGTTTTTACTCCACCGAAAAAAGACGATTTCTTATGATCATCTTGAAATTCTTCCCTGATGATTTTGCTATACATAAACCATGTCATTTGACAATTTCCTTGTATCATAGAAATCTGAATAGGGATGCATCCACCTCCACCTGCGATTTTGGGTAGCTGTAGGTTTCTTGTCATCAACAATTTAGCAATATGCATATTTCCAGTTGCAGCAACAAGGCAGAAGGCAATGTTACCCTTCTTATCTTTCAATGAAACGTGCTCATCTTGGAGCATCTTTAGCAACTCTTCCACAAAAGAAGAATAGTTTGCACCTACAGCAGCATGGAGCAGTGTACTCCAACCACTTGTTATTGCGACGTGCTTCAGTCTCTCATCGTTGTTTTCTAAGATCACTTTAACTGCTGTCCAATTGCCGTTTAGAGCATATTTGTAAAGGGGCACGCAAAATTCATAAAATTGGTGCTTTCCTTCCTCTGAAACAAATATAATTAGTAATATCTAAACAAATATAATTAGTAATATCTAGTATTCAGAAATCCTAGAAACAATAAAAAAGTAGTTTTATATTGTGGATGAATAGAGAAATGTAAATCATTTTTACCCTGTAAAAATCAAAGGTCAGGAGCCTCAAGATCAGTATTGGATGCCGTTGTGTGGTTGGAGAGTTGTAAAGTCATTTTGTTCTCCAGAATCTGCATTCACAAAATAAGCATATACATAGTCAATGTAAATAAGAAGAATGAAAAAGAATTAACCAGACCTAGAATAAAACAAAATTTAGTTATACATTTTTTATTTAAATTTTATTACTATTTTACTCATTTTCATTTCAATTGTTTGTTTATATGTCATTATCATATTCTTTTATTTTTACCAACTCTTATCAATTTATTAAATATGTAATACTAAATTGATATGTTTCTTTTATAACTAACAAATTTTTTTTTATAAATGATTGAAAAAAAAATATTCCAACCCATATATAAAGAAAAAGATGAAAACAAAAATGTCCTATTATATTCAAAAGCATAAAGAAAAAGATGAAAACAAAAAAAAATTCTATTACATTCAAAAACATATTCAAGTATGTTAATTAAAACCGTTTTTCTGTAATATATATTAATTATTTGGTTTAATTATTTGTCGACTTTAACAGAGTACAAATTGTTAGAAGATTTGGAAAACTGAATATTAAAAAAAATCTATTATTCAATTTATATTATAATATAAACATTTTTATAGTACCTTTAAAAAATTGACTATAATAATTTTATAGTATTAAAAATTAGAAAGAATAGAATTTTGTTCGAAAAAGATATTTTTATTATAAAATGTGTAAATTTATAATATTAATATAAAATTGCTTGTTTTAGATTGATATTATCTTTTATAAAAAGAAGGTTTTTGAAAAAATGTGTAAATTATTTAAAGATTGATGGAAGTGTACAAGTAAAAAGAAAAGGTTATTTTCAATTTTTTTTTTTATTTTGAGATTTATTGTATGTATCAAATGGTAATATGGGGTACGAATAGAAAGGGTCGAACTCTTCAACCTTAAGTCACCACTCACCACTCACCACTCTCTTCTTCCAAACCTAGGTTAGGTCAATCATGGTGAACCCTAAAGCGGCGGCGGCACTTGGTGATTCGGAGGTACGGCGAGCGGAGGTGAAAATTGGCGTAGCAGTGGAGGTACAGGTCGCGGTAGAGGTGCAGGGAGGTTCGCATGGAGGTGGAGGTGCAGGTTGGAACGTCGCCGAAAAATGCAAAGTGCATGAAAGATGGATTTTTTTTATGGAAAATGAAAGTGCAATCAAGCGCATAAAGCATCATTTTTTTTTATTTTTAATTTTTTGTATTATTTATGAAATTATGAGGGGATGATGAAATCACAAGAAAAATCAAAACACCACAAGAAAACAAAGAAACTAATCTCAACTTTTAAAATTCACATAAATTTTTAAAATTTAAAACTCATACCTGGTTCTTTCTCTTGTGTGTGTTTTCGTGGTTCTCTTAGGCTTAGATACTCTTTGGTTTTCTTAGGCTTAGGTGTTTTTATATTCGAACAACAACAAAACATAAAAGGAATAAAATTCTATTTTTTATTTTTTTTTATATAGATAAATCGTGTAAAATCATACAATAAATATATTATTTTAATTAATTAATTAATTAAAATTCTCATGCTAGTATAATTTTAGAGTGATTAATTCTTTTATCATTTTTCTCTCTCCTGTTTTGGTTATATTGGATTATATAGATAAAATTAATGCATAACGTTTTGATTTTATAAATATTTAATTATTAAAATTAATTGTCATTAACTAATTGATTTGGCATATTCTATTTTAAATTGGTTTCACATATTTTACTTTTAATTATATTACTTTTCAGATAATCTGTATATATTTTATTTTTAAATTAGTTTGACAATCTATTTTAATATATATTTTACTTGACAAATGATATTATTTATGTTTAGTATTTTTTTAATTTATTATTATAAAAAAATATTTTTAAGAAAGAAAAAATATAAATAAATTTAAAAATTTTTATAAAAGAAAAAAGAAAAAAAGCAAAAATAGTTTGAGAATTTTTATAAAATTATTGTAATGATTATTTTATAAAATAAAAAAAAAAGATGATTTTTATGTAAGGTAGTTAAGTGAAAATGTGGCTTTTATATAATGAAAATTTAAATTGTTTGAAAATAATAATAAAATTAAATTAAAATTTAGTAAAAAAATATATTTAGTAACCATTGTTGTTCGTTCAAATAGTTATTTTCATAAAATAAAATAAAAAAAGAGGGAAAGTACTTTTACTAAATATATTTTATTACTAAATTTTAATATAGTTTTATTCTTCTTTTCAAATAATTTAAATCTTTTTATTCAAATAATTTAAATTTTATTATATAAAAACCATCTTTTCAATTAACTAGTTTATATAAATTTTCTTCAATAACTGAGATAACTTTTCTTCACATTATTCCATTCAAATTAATTTTATATTTATTTAAATTACTTAATAATAATTAATTTCAATTATTACATATTTATCAAAATAAACAAATGGGTTCATCAATATGTATTAATTTTATTTACATAATGAGAAAACAGAAAATAAATTATGAAAATAATTAATCACCCTAAAATTATGCAGTAATCTAACAAATTTAATTAATTAATTAATTAAAATCTTTCCAAGATTCCACCCAACCTTAAATTAAATGGTATTTATTCACAATGATATCGCGTAACTTCTACACTATTTATCTACATATAAAATAAAAAAAAATGCACCATTTGGAGAATTTAAAAAAAATACACTAATTTAGGAAATTAGCCTACATCTTAAAAATATATGATTTATTTTTATTTTTCATTAGTGTGTTATGTTAATGGTTATTTTATTTTTTATTAGTTTGTAATGTTAATGATTATTTTATTTTTCATTAATTTGTTAAAATGAAATATTTTGTTAAGATATTTACAATTTAAAATGGAACAGATATGAGTAATTTTAAAAATTCAGTTAAATACATGATTTTTAAATATTTAATTTTATGATAACAATTTGTTAAAAATATACAAGTATTTCTTAATATTTATAAGATTATTTTTTGTTATTTATCAAAAAGTTTGTTAATATTCATCCAGATATTTTGTTATTATTTATCAACAAAGTTTGTTAATATAAAAACAAAAATTAAAATATTTTTTCTGTAAATTTAAAAATAAAAATAATAAATATATTATTGACATATTATGAATTTGTATTATGTAAGAAGTAAGTTGTAAACAATTGTTATTATTTGTTATGATGAGATTTGTAATGGGAGAAAATATATGGTCAAAACCTTTTTTTTCGCGTGTAAAAGTTTTTATATATAATTACGTCGTTATTGGTAAGGAATTGCAAGGGCTTCTTCTTTATTTCTTCATGTTTAAAAAAATAAGATTAATCTTTTGCAGCTCCTGCTTTAGCATTACACTCATTCATGAACAAACAAACTCCTCAAGTACTCTTAGCTATAGCTATGCATGGAGACATTTGTGAGTTTCTCATTGATTTAGTGACACCAGAGGCCTACATAGATACCTTTTCCTGGGTATTTCATACCAAATAGATATGTTTTACGGTTTTTCATCTAATACATGAGACACTTGAATTTGGAGACTAATAAAAATGACAAGTAGTATTTTTTATTCTAATACAAAACTTTAAGAATAGCTAAAAAGAAAAAAAATTAATTTTCATTATGAGTAAATCGTGTTATGTTGACAAAATTTTATTATAAAGACATCAACGTCACATAATTATAAATGTTAATTTAAACGTATCATATTAATACAATTTAAGTGTAATATAATTAAACTAAAATTGTGATACATCAATAAGATTTCAATTTAAATAAAATAAGATCATACCAATTTAACATAATTTATTATGATGAGAATAAAAAAAAATTGCTCATTTTGAGATTTTGTAAGAAAATTATCTCATAATAGAAAAAAAACCTATGTCCGGAATTCGTTGACGAACTAAAAGAATGACGTAGACAAATAATTTTTAAATAAAATTGATTTTGAAATAGTATAGATTGTATTTAGTTATTTTCATTCTAAAACATAATAATAAGTCTTAATATATTTTTCATCAATACAAAACTAATAAAAATTAATAATATATTTCTATTAAAAAAACCTAACCATGTACGCCTATAATTAAAGTATACAGAGAAGCTTGAACGGAACATAACATTTGGGCTCAGTCCATTGGAAATTTTGACACATTAGCAAATGAAAAACGATGGCTTCTTCCTGCACTTCCAAGCTTTTTTAAGGTGCCTTTAAATTTTTTTTATTTTTTCTTAAAATGACTCGTTTACAAATATCATGATGTCCTTTACAATTTAAAAACAGGAAAAAAATATTTTTGGAATGCACAAATCAAAAAAGTAATTCCGTATCTGAAAAATAGTTTTTGGAATGACCTATTTTGAGAAAAGATGTATCATTGAAAACGCTTGTAGAATAGACAAGTATGGAAGGTATTTTCAAATTTAGAATTGGGTTATGAATTTGCCCATTCTCAAATTCATTTTTGAATTATAAATAATTTTAGGAATTACCAATTTCGAAAGTCAATGTGTAAAAAAATTATCATATTATTAATAATCTTATGATATCATTTCCTATTTTGAAATTGCTTATTTTGAAAGTGAATATATCAAAATAATTATATCATTACCTATTCTAAAATAGATAATAATATAATGAGACAATGATATAATTATTTTGATATAATTTTATAATAGACAATAATATAATTATTTTGATATAGTTTTATAATTAAAATTTATATAATTATTTTGATATAATTTCAAAATAGACAATAATATAATTATTTTTATATAATTCTATAATAGATAATAATATAATTATTTTGATACTTTTATTTTTAAAATAAATAATAATATAATAAAATAATTAATAATATAATAATATTTTTATATCATCACTTTTGAAATAATGCATTTAAAAGTCATTTAAAAACAAAAAAAAAAACTTTCAAAAACAATCCGAAACTAATTTCAAATTTAGAAATACCTTCGGAAATAACTTATTTCGAAAGTTATTTTTTATTTAAAAAAAACTTCCGAAATAAGTTATTTCAGAAATTATTTTCGTATTCAAATTTGATTTCTAGATTGACTCGTTCCGAAAGTTTTTCTTTTTCATTTTTAAATTACACAGGGATATAATGGTCTTTATAAACGAGGCATTTTGGGTCTTTATAATTTTTACTCTCTTTTTCTAAACTCATGATAATAAGGTACTGAGATGCCCAGAATTACGTACATTTTTCACTACAGGAAGAACAAGATAGAGTTCCAAATGATGATGAACAAGAGAACAAAATCATTAACAACTACAAATTGGGAGCCTTAGTAGATGTTAACCAACATAAATCAAACACTTAATTTACTGATTTGAAATATAATTAAATATATAAAATTATATAACCTTAAATATAATTATTTTGGATAGTTTGAGATGATGTAGTACAAAAACATCTTAACTTAAATGTTTTAAAATATAATTTTAAATTGATTATGATATGATATGACGGAAACACATTGATATTGTTTATATTAGGGAGGTAGGAAAATAAATTATAGGGTGTAAAAAGAAAGAAACCGATCAAACAATAGTTCAACCCATTTGGTCCCCTAAATCTTTACCCTAATCTTTGGCCCAAAAATTTATTTCTTCCATAAGGTCCTAAGAAAGAATTGGCATGGACTGACTTAGGATCCATTTTAGGCTAAAATATTGTTGAACCCACTAAAATAATCCAGAAAGACCCAACATTGTATGAACAAATTGCAACATAGTATGTGTTTTGCATGAATCAACGTGATGTCCCTTTATTGAAGGAAGGTTATTTTGAACTAGTTGGAAGCACATGATCTGATGCACCATTTTCCAAAAACAACAAAACTTGTACATGTAGTGCCACTTGACACGAGCAGGTATATAGTAACATAATTGAATGTTTGTATGTGATGTTATGCTCACCAAATTAGACTTATCTCAAAAATGGATAGAATATATCATATGCTATGTCTAAGGCGGTTTGCTCTTTTTTTCTAAAACTCACAAGTCAATCTTAATTCTAGAAAATACTTGCTCCAAATTTAAGTTTTAATTGCATGTTGTAGCCAAATTCATTTTTTTTTTTAAATCTACTTGCTGGCAAATTTGTGTATATTAGTGTCTTAAAATTTTGCTTAGGGCTATCAGATCAATTGGACATCTTTGGTTTCACTCCGATAGCATCAAAAAAATATTTTTTATTATTGATAAAAAAATTATCCAAAATAGTTTTAGTAAAAAGCAAAAACCAAAAACATTATGTTAGGATTGAATCCAAAAGATGCGTAAAATGCGTAAGAAAATTCCCACGTCTGTGGATGACAGACAAAACAAAAGTAGTAATGATCATTATAAACAAAAATAAAAATCAAAGGTAAGGTCCCACATATAATGATGAAGATAAAACAGAAGTTACACGTGTGCAACGCAGCTTCTGCCACGTGTCGAACCATGATACGTGGCAAAACAATGATAGAGGTTCCCCCAACGTAGAATCGTATAGAAAGATTGCAAATAAAGAAGCATGGACCCAACACGACATCGTATAATGATAGGTACGCGTGTCTACCCCAGTATTATATTATTCAATATTTTTATATTACAACTTTAATTATTATGCAAGTATTATATGTGTTGCTTTTTATAGTCAAACGGTAATAATCGTTTTGAAAAATAAATTATATACTATTTAATGAATTATGACTCAAATGAGCTATTACAAAATATTCTAAAAGTAACTATAATCAACCATTAAAAGTAAATATGTTTTACCATTCTTTTTCTTTGAATCATGAAATTGAATTAAATAAGAAAAAAATAACATTGATAAACACCAATTCTCCTGTCAACATGCAAAAAGGAAAAGAAAGAAATGCAGACATAATATATCATAAAATAATATATATGAATAAATTGATGGAGACTATAATATATGAATAAATTCACAAATTTAAGTGTTCACATGATAAAATAAAGTATGGTGTTTAAAGAAAGTATATTGGTTATATTATATGCGTATTAAAAATGATTGCACATGGATCATGAATTAGCAATTCTACTCAGCTGTAATCATTTAACTAGTTTTAAGTATTAGGTTATCTTAATTTAAATAGTAGTTCAATATATAGTACGGAAAACATTTATTCAAAAGATTTGAACGTGGGTTGACGTAAAAGATGAGAGATTTAGTCAAATATTGTACAGCCATTTATACGAATTATATTTTTCTTATTTATCTCGATCAAATCACTTTGATTTCTCTTCTTCTTAAAAAAATATTTCACTTTCTTTAATAATAAAATAGACAGTTCATTTTGTTTAGACGAAAATATACAGGTAATAATATTTTTGTTTATAATAATTATTTATAAATAAAGTTATTATTTTAATGTGGATTCTATATTATTGAAATTTAAATGGTAGAATATATATATATATATATATATATATATATATATATATATATATATTTATAAAGTAACTTTTAGTGTAAAATATACATTAAATTATAATCTTTTTAGGTCTGCGACTGACCTCACCTATTTTTTTATTACAATACTCGATCTAACGGACACCAAAATTGGTTTTCATAAACTGAACCGACATGAAAAGTGAAAGCCAAAATTTATTATATATATAGTAAGTTATGAGAACAATTAATCAATTATTTCCTATTATTACTGTTTCAAAATAAACTATTTCCTATGACTTAACAAGTATTAACTAAAAATTTTTAAGAAAATTATAAAAAAATTATATGTATAAGATGATTTGTTAAAAAGAAAAGTGTAGACAGAGATAGAGATAGGGACAAATAGAGGAGACAGCATATGACTGGCTCACCTTGTAATTTGGTTGTATTGGTGTCATGGTGATGGACCACTTTTCACTTAAATTTTATACATGAAGAATTGTTGAAGATTAGTGCATACTACCTCACCTTGTAATTTGGTTTCATAACACTGAGTTGTATTTAAATTGTATTTTTTAAATGATATTAGAGTTATATTTATATGTTCAATTCCCAGTTTACTTAAATTATATTTTAAGATTACATTTTTAATTAAGTTTAGGGTTTAAAGAATTGTTTTGAAATAATTTTATCTAATGAGTATATCCGATAAGAAAAACCACGTATATTTTTCTCATGCACATACTCAAGTTGACATCCCAGTCAAGAAGCTGATATTATACAGAATTCATTCAAACCATTTAGCTTCAAAATTGTTCACCTTTCTATTCACGTGAAGTGTCGGAGGCTATTAATAATAGCAGTCAATAACGAAATGGAACTACGAAAAATATAATTTAGCCAATTTCATTGATTAAAATTTCTTAAGAGATAGAATTTAAGTTTAATTTAATTTTAAAAGTTTGCATCTATACATTATAAATTATTGAAAGATTTTATTTTTAGATGATATAGAATTTTTAATACACTTTCTTATATCGAGACTGCTTAATATAAGTTTTAATATTATTTAAAAAAAATTAAGTTTAATTCAAATTTTACAAAACCAACTTCCAAGATTTACATCTATATTATACACTATTAAAAACATGATCTTTAATAAATGTGAAGTCTCTTACATAAAAAATAATAATAATAATAATTTACATATACCGAGAAATAAAATTAATAAAAATATTAAATTAAAATTTTATAATTTATTATATATTGCATTGTTTAGTAAGTAAGAAGAAAGTTCTAAGATAGATTAGTGAATAATTATGAGATATAAATGAAAGATTGTTAGAAGAGAAATATAAATGAAATATTGGTAGAAGAGAAAGAAAGAGTAGTTGTGGTATGAATAAGTCTAGTTCTTCCTTGCATAAGTTTAGTTGTGTCATATATCAAGTCTATTCCTCAAAGTGTAATACGATGTCTATTTGATACTTAATTTTATATTCCAAGAATAATATAACAATATTTTTTCATATATATATATATATATATATATATATATATATATATAAATATATATATATATATATATATATAAAATATATATATATATATATATATATATATATGTGTGTGAATAATTCAGTAATAATTTCATCTTAACCGACTTTATTAAAAAGTAAATAAAGTTTAATCAAACTTATTTTTTCTAATTGTTTAATGTATATAATTAAAAATTAAAATTGTGTTTCTTTGAATCTCTGGTACTGTGATCTCAACAGGCTATGTTCAATGGCAATATAATTAATAATTATTTTTTATTTCCATTTATTTTTGCTTTGTTTTTCTCATTTTTTAAAACTTTTTTATAAATAAATTAAAATTCATGCTTATATCTTGAGTTTGTGCATGTGGGATAAAATTATCAAAAAGACCTATTAATTAATCCACAAAGGATTCGGAGAGTGTTAATATTCTGACTCTTAATTATTCAGCTATGGAGCGTTCATAGTAAACTCTTATAATTGTGTTTTTTTAATCGAAGTAAACATTGAAATGGTGATTGCGAATCTTTGTAAAAAGATTATTATTCATAATTTAAATTCTAAAATAAAACATTTAGTAACTTTTATGGAGACAAAATAATTGTTTTTTTATTTATTAAAAAATAAATTACATCATAATTATTCGAAATTATAGTTATAATATAAAAGTAATATATTAAAAGTAAATTATAAAAGTATAAATAAATTATATTTTTTAAATAAAACATTAAAGTAAATTATGAATAGAACTACACAAAAAAAAATATTAAAAACAATTTAAACACTGAATATAATATATTAAAGTTATAAAAAATATATGTAACTGTCTTATTTATATAAAAAAAACAAAATATATTTAATTAATTTATATATCTAAAGGAGTTTAATTATTTTATTTTAAATGTTCTTTTATCTTAATTAATATTTAATATCTGTTGAAGTAAAACAAATGTTTAGAAGAAAAAAGATTAAAAACTTAATAAATGTGTAACCCAAAGTAATTGCAAGATCTTGATGTTTAGGATAAGCAGTTTTAAAAGTGATTTGTGTCATAAGTCAATTTCCAAATGTTGCCGTCAATAGCTGAACACTTTGGTGATTGGAAATTGCGTTTCCTTTTTGGTGATAAAAATTTCCATGCTCAATTTTTTTTTTTTTATCTTCTGTTTTTGGAAGTTTCTTATCTCTATTTTTGCTATTTTTTTCTCTTCTGTCTACACTCCGATAAGAAAAAAATGTTACTCGCACGGAAATAAAAACCAAAAACACATAATTTTTTATTTTAAACCTTTTCGACAAAGAACGTCGTCGCAAATAAAATTGATTAAAAATTAAAACTATCTGAAACTTGAGAAATTATTTAGTTAGTTTAATAAAACGAGATCTCAAATATTAGAAAATTATAATTGTATAATTATAGATTGAAAATATCAAATAAGTCAATAATTATAAAAAAGTAATAAAAATAATTAAATATATAATCTAAAAATAAATTACGAAAGTAAAGATCAATTAAAATTTAATATAATTTTTTAAAATTATCTAATAAATTAAAAATATTTTAAAATAAAAACATATATAAGAACGAAAACACAGATGAGATCGGTCATTAAAATCGAGTGGAGTTCAAGTAACGATAACAAAAGCAAATTGATTTACTATCCCAATAACAACAATAAACATATATTTTATTTAAACTATACATAATATAGTTTCAAAATTATATATTAAATTGATTACTCTAGTGAGTGTTATTTTTGAACAAAGATAGAAGTGGGATTCAAACCCGCTAATAACACTTTATCAATTTCTTTCTCTACTTTTTATTCTTTATTTTTTTATTTTATAAACAGCACTACACCAGTATTTATATGAAAAATCACTTCAATTGTAAATTTAATAAAAATGCAATTAAAACTAAAATTTATCAGATAAAATTTTAAACATGCTAATATTTACCTACTTCTACGTCTCAGTGTAGATATGATAATATAATAATGCGTTTACTTTTAAAAACGTTAATGAACCTTGTCATATGAGACAAATCTATCCAACCTACAAAGATAAAAGTGATTACAAAATTAATTTCTTTTATATTATTTGTGTGACATTTATGGCTAGTAGCATGCTACAGCTGCTTTAGCAGCACAATTGATAATTATACATTCATTGTATTAGATGCCTTATCTATTTTTCCTGAAAATTATTTTTTAAAACGAAAAAAAAAAAAAAATTGTGAATGAAAAAAAAAAAAAAGGTAAGTTTGGTTCATAATTAATCTTGTACTATCCGGCCATACGAGGAGTGGCCGAGAACCCCAATACTCAAGCCAAGAGGTATATAACATCTATTCGGCCTTCAGGATGATAGGTTCACAACCAGAAATACACATGGATCAGCAAGTATCCAGCAACCTCTCACGAACCAGTTTCCCACTTATTTGCATTGGAAACCAGCACTTGTATTCTGACACAGGAACAAGTTCCAGCGCATACTCTTTTGAAAAATGAGTAAATCACTGTCTTTCCTGACAGACCGCAAGAAAAAACAGTTTTAGCAGCAGAGACTACACGTCTTCTCCTGACAGGGCATGCAAAAGCAAGATATCCTACTGACACAGGGATGATACGCCCCCACTGACACAGAGGCTGCACGTCTTCCCCTACTGGAGAAACAATAATAACACGTACTGGTATAAATAGCAAGCAGGAAAAGAGAAAATGACTTTTTTGGCTCAGATCTTATTTGGATAATTGAAACCCTAAGAGACAAGGACCAGCGACCGGAAAACACTATCACCCTCAACCCGTACATTAAAGACTGAAGCTTTACCCAGGATCGATATAGTTGATCCATTGTAGCCTTATTCTCAGCCTCTAGACTCCGCAAAAACATTTATTATTCTCGACTCCAGACTCTGTATTCAAGTAATATTGTCTTTCATGAAAGTATAATAATAGTAATAGAAAGCTTGTGATAGTTTAATTATATCTATCTTATTTTTAACTGGAAATTTATATTTACTTTTGTTCTAAATATTTTAATAGTAACAAATTATGAGTCTTATCTTTGAGATAATAGAAATATTCACTTAATATTTGTTAAATAAATTTATCATAAAAAATAAAAATTAAACAAGAGAAGTACTGTATTATTAAAAATTTAATATAAAATAGATATTTTTTAATTATAAAATATAAATAAAGAAATTACAATTCTTTAAATTTAAAAGTAAAATACTAAATAAACTAACTATTTCAGTAATTTAAAAATATATAAAAGGGAAACTATATCATTGAATTCAGATATTTTTTATCAATATCAAAATAATTTTAAAAAAATATCTATAAATATTGAGTTATTTGTAAATCTATTCTTCTTGTAAGTAGTTAACAATGCTTAGAAAAACTGTTGCCCAATTGCAAAATGTCATTTCTTTTTTGGTGATAAAAATAGTAGTGGTGATGATTGTTAGGAGTTTCTTTTTTCTATTTTCTCTCCGACAAGAAGAGAGATGTTACTTACACGTAATTGGGAAATGCAATTCTTCATTGAACTTTCTTTATCAAAAAATGTTATTTCAAAATGTTACATGTTATTAAATAAGTTTCTTTATCAAATAGGTATAACTTGACAGAATGAACTTTTAAAATAGTCATCTAACTTAATTGTGGTTTGGATAAAAAAATGGGATCAGCATACTTTAACAAAATTATTTAGTAGTCTTTCTTTATTATTAATTTAAACTCATTTTTTGTGGGATAAAGAGTGAAATAATTTTATAGGATGTTTTATAAAATTAAAAAATCATATATCAATATTTTTATGTTTAATTAAACAGTTAATATAGTATATAAAAAAAAAAAAAATTAACCATTTAACATATAAGGCAACACTTCTAAGTTTTTTATTTATTTTTTCATTTCAAAAACAAAACAAACACGTTGATTTCACTTTAATTCATTCTCTTATAATATTACGTAACTAAATAAAGAAAAAACTATTTTGCTATATCGCATTCTTCTCTTATTTATTTCTTCCATTTTTTTTTTCAATAACATGGTGAAAAGTTTAATTTAAAGCTAACTAGTGCTATACTCAGACAAACATTGAGTCATCATATTGAATATTTAAAGTCTTATAAAAAATTTAAATTGATATTTTAATTTAATTATATTTTTAACACTCAATTTTAGTATTTTTTTCAAATTTCTCATTTATTTTTCTTTTGCCCATTATTCCGTATAAATTTAAAATTTCAGCGCATTTTAACAATTTGATACCTAGCACTGGAAATGAGAAGTAGGACGTGGCCTCTTATATGCCTCCTCATAGATATTTTAGTATATTCTTAAGCATATTCACAAAATATTATTTAATAATAAGATTCATTAAATTAATCATAAACAATACAAGACTAAGACTTTAACTAATAAATGGAAATAAGGCCAATTTAAATAAAACATATAATTAACAAAGTCAGTCACATAAATCAACAATCAAATAATAACACTTGATAGATTTGAAAGAGAAACTTAGAATAAAGAAACAATGAAAAAAAAAACTATAAATAAAACCTCTTGAATAAAATAAGTATAAAACTCATTTTTTAACAACCTACAAAATTAAATTTTCTATTAAGACAGTTAAAATATTAATATCATGCATATCTTACAGTAATCCATAAATAATATGCATCAAAATACATATTCATACTAAATTGAAATCTTAAACATGTATTTACAAAACCATTAGTAAGTTTTCCAAAATAAACACTATCCCTATCAGCATCACTCAGCCCAAGTGATTCATTTGCAGCACCATCTGCTCTCAGTGCCAAACACGGTTATCAGAGACAGATATCAAACACAAACACAACAAAAAGGTAAGCTAACCAATTTTGAGAAATTCAAAGTCATTCAATTCAAGTGCAAAGATGAACACAACTCAAGCATTTCATTCAGTTTCATATATCCTCACAAAAGTCTGACACACTATAGACTTGACTCTACTTTCGGAAGACTCGTGCATTGAATAGGCCCCGAGACATGCACCTAACATACATCTCCAAGCTGTTAACTCACACAGCCTCCAACAAATGAATCATCAATAATGTATGACAGGGTTAGTTCCCTTGAGACTTTTCTAACCAACTATGCTTTAAGTTATAGTCACCCAATTCAGATCTCATTCTACCCTCACCACCTAGTAATAATCATCTATTTGATTCCTATTACTAGTAGAGTCCGGATATCAATCGTTAACCAGATCCTTAGACAATGCACATCCTATATGACCTAGATACGGGTTTTTCCTTTCCTGAAAATACTATGTCTAGACCTTGACCAACTCATAGACACTTTATCAGCTCCATAACAACATAACATAAATATCTTTTCATGTATCAATCATACACCTTTCAATCTTAATCTCAAAATGAAAAAAATTACTAAATTATTAACATTGTTAAATTAAAGTAATAATTAATTTATTATATTAAATCTATACAGTGCATTTCAGAAGAATTAAACAAACGAGACAAGAAGCCAAATAATTTTTTTTTAGGGTTTAGCTTGGGCGAACATCTAGCTTGAGCGAGAATCCCCCTCGCTTGAGCGAAAATTCTCTCGCTTGGGCGAAAACAGTCCAAAGAACACACTTGCATCATAGCTATTCTCGCCTGGGCGATTATATCCTATCCTAGGCGAGATTATCTTCTCGCCTGAGCGAATGATTTTTCGCCCCGGCGAAAACACTCCAGAGAGCACACTTGCTCCAAGGGCTTTTTCGCCTTAGCGACCATACCCTTGCTTGGGCGAAACTACTTTCTCGCCAGAGCGAGACAATTCTCGCTTAGGTGAAAACAGTCAAGAGAACATAATTGCTCCTCGAAACCATTCTCGCCTGGGCGACTTATGTCGTTTGGGCAAATTATACAGAAAACAACAAATTATCAGACAAGTTATGCAGTTTTTACTACCACATAGCTACTACACATGTCTCAGATGACTAACTTAACTAGAAATTCAACTTGCATTCCATCATTTTCCACATACTCGTCATGCATAGAAGAATGAATAAACAATCAAAACTCAACTTAAGTTTCATGGTAGCATAGAAACCATCAAATATGCATCTTCAGAGACACACCTTGATAAAAACCTAACTCACAAACAAACTAGAATCAGACAAACATGCAAGTAGCTTCCCTAATCTACATCAAATGACCTTTGAGCTCACAGAGGCACGATCTGATAATTCAGAAGCCACATGCAAGCTCAGAAGACAGAGGAAAACGAAAACCTAAAACTGACTCTAAGGTAAGAAGGCAGAAAACAAACTTACTCTAACAGAGATTCTAATCAGGTAGACTTGCTCTGTTCTCCGTCACGAGTCCAATGGTGAGCTCTGCTCGAAAAACTGATGAGAAACCAAAGTGAACGCTTAGAGAGAAGTCAGAGAAAAAAGAAGTCAATAATTTTAGAAAAATGGTGACTCAAGAATTTTAAACTTCAGTACTTACTTTTTTATAAATACATGTTTTTAGTTTAATAATATAATAATCAAATATTTATTCTAGTTTTACCACTTTTACTCAAATCACAAATGTTTTAGGTTGTTATATATTTTATTAATTCTAACCACCCTCGTAACCATTTTGATGGAAAATTAGTCAAAGAAAACCAAAATATGGACAAGATTAAAAAGGTGATGAATCTGCTACTTCATAAATCATGATAAATGAAAAAAAAGTCATCACTTGAAGATAGAAATTCAATATAATATTCAAAAGGAAAGTTCGTATACGAAACTTTTGTTGTTTGTTTTTAACTTTATTCTAGGTTATTTCTAAACACTATAATATACTCGGAGAGAAACACTCTTATTCCTATTAATAATATGTTAGTTGTCAAATAATGTTTTTAACTTCTAAAAACTCTAAAAAAGTGAAAATTGTTCATTTTCATTACATAAGATACGATCCTTGTATAAAACAGAAAAAAATAAGAAGGAAATATTAAATTATGTTTTAATTAATTTTTAAAAACTTTTTTTCAAATATTGTCTAATGTTAAATATTCAAATAATAATTTTGTATGATAAATAATCACATAGAAGATTTTATGTCTCATATAATACAATCAATACTATTTTATAATTTAATTGATTTACTTGACTGAAATTTTTTAAAAATATATTTTTACAAGAATGAGAACAATCAATACTATTTTATAATTTAATTGATTTATTTGACTAAAATTTTTTAAAAATATATTTTTACAATAATTCTCATTCTTGAGTTAATAATAAAATGTAATATAAAAAGATAAAAAAATAAATAGACAAAATATTTTATAATAGTACGTCTTACTTTGTAAACTAATTTCATTCTAATATTATTTTCATAGGTTAATTTTAACTTTATCAATTATTCCCACGAGACAGATATTTTGTACGAATTAAAATTACCGTAATAATTTTTGACAGAAATAACTTTCTCAAATTTTGTACAATTGTAAATGAAAAAAAAAAAATTTCTCTCAAGAATTTCGCAGATTTTTCTTTATTTCCTCATATTCTCCTTTATCTCGTCTCACCTTTTTTTCTTTCCGATTTCTTCCTACAACCAAATATCCCTGGTAGATTTTTTCACATTGTTTAAGCTTAATTAATGGACATTAGGCACATAATGGTCATTTCCTTTGAACACTATATGTTTGTATGATTGTATAATAAAACATAAATTTTGTTTGTTTAGTTGAGAGAGTGGATTTGAGAAGAAAATTTAATTGTTTGAATAAAGAGATGATAACAGAAAAGAAGAAAAAGTTTATAAAATTTTATACGTCATTTGATAGATATAATTAATAAAATATTTTTTATTAAATAAGATTAAAATTAAAATTAATTTAGATAAATTATTGTTTTAGTTGATAAAATTATAAAGCAATTATTTTAAAATTAAAATTAAATTAAAACTTAAGTTATTATTATTATTAATATTATTTTATAAAATTATTTTGATTATTATTATAATTTAACTTTTATTATTATTATTATTATAATTATTATTTTACAATTATATTATTTTAATATTAATATTAAGTTTATTTATTAAATTTATACTGCACTAAATTTATAATTTTATTATTTTTTAATATAATTATTTTTATATTAAATTTATATTATACTATTTTTAATATTTATTATTAATAATTATATTTAATTTTATCATATTATATATTTAATTTTAGTTATTATAATTATTATTTATTTTTGTCAATTATATGATTA
>Ga0209489_102487_pt1 | contig 37505 bp, 12 predicted proteins | sample SiratrowhiteBW_FD_187527 | JGI IMG/M metagenome (GOLD analysis project Ga0209489, IMG submission 187527) | Root nodule microbial communities of legume samples collected from California, USA - Siratro white BW (SPAdes) (version 2) | ecosystem: Host-associated > Plants > Roots > Nodule | place... | reverse complement strand
ATTTCATATATTTTAAGTCTCAACATTATATATATATATATATATATATATATATATATATATATGTATGTATGTATATATATGTATGTATGTATATATTATATAAATAATTATCAAAGACCCTTGTTAAGTATTTTTAACCAAATGATATTATTCAACTGACAGAAATACTTAGAGCCATCAATATTTAGCACTTGTTCATATATTTACTTTACTAATTGATGGAATGTACAGGTTTTGGCTAGAGGTGTTGATTGCGATATAGCTTTGCTTTCAGTAGAGAGTGATGAGTTTTGGAGAGATGTGGAACCTCTCAGATTTGGACGTTTGCCACATCTTCAGGTGTAAAATTGTCTTTGTTCTGGTATTTCTTGATTTGTAATCTTCTCTAAAGAAAGGTGTTAAGTGATTTGTTAATGAATTATGTATGAACAGCCTCTGAGAGTGTTAGATGATGGATTTAAAGAACTAGGTTGAAATGATATATTCTCCTGTAGTGTCAGGTGCATGATGATAGTTCTATTTTCTTTCTTGCTATTAAATGTTGGGAACTATTCTGATTGATATCATGAGGTCAATATTTGTTATCATAGCATAAACTACTCCACACCTGTTCAGCAAGATTAACTGGTGCTGGGAAGGGTAACTTCCTCCTTTTGTACACCCTCCCCACTAATTCTATTAACAAAATAGTAAGTGATTTATTTTCCTAGTGATCTAACCAACTACTCAAAAGATCTGGGGTTATATATATATATATATGTGTGTGTGTGTGTGTGTGTGTGTGTGTGTGTGTGTGTGTGTGTATGTATATATTAAAAATGAAATAAACGAATAAATTAACTGGCCAATTTTACATAGTTTGTATAAATTTTCTAAAATATTTCTGTTCAAATGGTTCAGACGGAAATTTATATATGCTTTGTTTCTGATTTGAAGGATTCTGTAACTGTTGTGGGATATCCGCTTGGAGGAGACACAATTTCAGTGACCAAAGGAGTTGTATCTCGTATAGAGGTTTGATATATTGGATTGAATTTAAAACTTCCCATTTCATTTGTGTCAAATCAATCAATCTTTTTTGGTTTATGGTTTTAGTGCTCAGTTGTCAGAAAATAAATTTTGACTAGGTCACATCATATGCTCATGGATCGTCTGATTTGCTGGGCATTCAAATTGATGCAGCAATAAATCCTGGTCAGTATGTCTTAAGTGGTTAACTTTAAGTTTTGCCTCCTCTCTAGCGAAAGTTCGCTCCACTCTATCTTTTCCTATTATATAGTATATCTGTCTTCCACCATTGAAATATCTCCTTGATAGACATGCTCAAAATTGTTAAATTTTAGGCAATAGCGGAGGCCCAGCATTCAATGACCAAGGGGAGTGCATTGGAGTAGCATTTCAGGTATATTGTTTGGCATGCAAGTAGTTGATGTATCATTACTTGGCTTGGATACTTTTCTGTAAAAGGTCCTCTTTGTGAGATAATGATTACACACTTGTGAACTTAGACATTAAAATAATCCTGTTAGAGAATGACTACTTCAGTTATGTTAATTAAGAAATGATATTACATTAGATGTTGTTAGATATGAAATTATTCACGAGTCTTCTCTTGAACAACTTATGCTTTTGGGAGAGTGGTTAGGTGATCATTCTTTGCTGTCCCTCATTTGTGTAGAGTAGAAATTGAATTTTAGCACAAGGTATGCAAGGCTTGTACATTGTCCACACTAAAAGCCTAAAGCCTCTAGCACGAGGGGGCATGTGAAATATAAAATCATTGAGAAGCCTTCACAACTAAAGCTTCTAGGAAATTTGGTTCTTGACATAGAATAAGTGTATCTTAATGTAACAGATAAAAAATTTGTTATATTTGTAGAAGATATAACGTGATCTTAGTAATTAGGGAAATATATACAACTGATAATTAGGGATATTCTCCATTAACTATTATTAGGTGTGATTAAAAGCACAATGCACAACAACAGAAAAACTCTTTAATATTATTGTATTTTCTTAATCTGGGGCATTTTCTTATGGGACATTACCTCTAGGTCTTCAGATCTGAAGAGGCTGAGAATATTGGATACGTGATTCCTACAACTGTTGTATCTCATTTTTTGACCGACTATGAAAAGAATGGCAGGTATACTGGTAAGAAACTCTTCTAGAATATGGTTATATTTGATAGATTTGGCATGGCACTGTGTTATTTGTGTAAGCACACTCAAATTTGCATTATTACTGGACACAATTTGATTTTTTACGTAAAGGGATAAACAATTTGATTAGTAAAACTACCTTATCAATAACCACTTCCTAGCCCCGGACACATAATGCATCATGCAGTTACATTCACCATTTTATAGCAGCCTCAATAACTGCATAAGGACGGAAATAGCAGAAATAATAAATCAAAGTGATGGCTACCTCAATAACTTCCTAAGGAAACAATTACCACACAAACACTATAATTCACTCCTACTGAGCCTTGTTTGCATCTTATCGCTTCTCGCATACTCTCTTTCCAAGGTGTATATCTATCACTACGTTTGCTGCAGACATTGTGTCATATGGTTATGGGAAATCCAGTGTTGTGTGATGTGAATATCATTTTGTTTGACCATCTCTCAAATACACACACTGACATAAGATGATGTTTAGAACTCTTTCCACTTCAATTTTTTCACCAATTTGACCACATAAAATGTCATTTACGCCTGTTCTGTTTTGTGTGCACATAAATTTCTTTGCATCTTCACACAATAATGTCAATAGCAATACATGTTTGCAGTTATATCATGGATGCATGTAATTTGCAGTCCAGGTCTTCTAATGTCCTTAAATAGGGATGGCAACGGGGCGGGATGGGTGTGGGTTTGACCATCCCATCCCTATCCCGAAGTAAAATTTACCCACATCTTGAAGTAAAAATTTATCCTCATCTCCATACTCAAATAGTTGTCTACACCTACCCGTATCCGCATTCTTAATGTTCCAAATATTAATTAAACAATATTTTTATAAAAAATAAAACTATCAGCAAAGGAAACATGATATTATCAAGTATTCAATGACAAAAGGATACACATTTTCTTTTTATCCAATGTCAAATATCAAAAAGAAAATTATAATTGTATCGAATAATAATGGAATAGAGGTAAATAATTATAGAAAAGACTAAAAATGATCAAATATATGACCTAGAACTAAGCTATGAAACTAAGGAACAAAGAAAGGTTAATATAAATTTTTTAGTTTACTTAATAAATTAAAATAAGATTTTTAGGTAACTTAATAAATTAAAGGTGTTTTAATAATTTAAAATGTAGACAGGTATGAAAACGGGGATGGATATGGGGACGGGGTGGATATGTACATACCCATCCTTGTCCCTATACCTAATTTAAAAAATCGGATATTATCCATACTAATGCCCATACTCAGTCAATGTGAGGGATTCCCTATCAAACTCTAAACGAATTTGGACAATACTTGCGAGGACAGGTTTATTTGCCATCCCTATCTATGAAGCCTGGAATCTTATAATTCCAATGTGTCCAGATTCCAGAAAAAGAAAAAAAGCTTACTATTGTATTTCACAAAGCATATTATATTCTATCATAAACTGTACCTCCTGATCAAGCTTAATATGGAAAATATACTGATAGTCTGAAAATGTACTTTTACCCCTAGGTTTCCCTTGCCTTGGAGTACTTATACAGAAGCTAGAGAATCCTGCACTACGTGCTTGGTTGAAAGTACAGTCCAATGAGGTATGCTATGCATGTAGATGATTTGTTTGAATGGTGGTGTTTTGCAGATGCCAGTATCCGTTAGCCACATGTGTTCTTTTGGAACCTTCTTATCTTCACATTTGCTTTTTCTCCAACTTTTTAAACAGTACATGCACCAGTATGAATTATTTTACTAGTGATATGCTCATAGCTCTTAAAGTACAGTGAGATTGTAGATGTGGGGTTTGCTTGTATTGGATGGATCATTCATTGAGGACTTAAAATCAAAGGAGCTAGTTAAGGCAGGAGGATGGGGGAGAAAATGAGAGTATTTGAATGAACACTTGCAAGGATAGTTGCTTAATGTACATATGTGTGATATTCTGGTATTGGCCAAAGATTTTTAACATGGTTCAGTGTCACTTGGTAGGACCTTGTTATTATTGAATGTTTCTGGTGATGTAGTACAACTACTTTTGTCATAACTTTATGATGTCTGATTTTATAATATCATGTTTGTATTTGTTAGAGTTGTAGAAAACAGCTCACAATATCATTTAATAACAATTTAGAGTATCCTAGATAACCTCTTAGGACTACTTTCCACATTTCATCATAATTAGTTAGTAGTCTTATTGTATTTGTGTGCTTGGGGTTGTGCTACTTGCTTGATTTAAGTATCAATGTAAACGAATCAGTAAGTCAGTATTGTGTATATCATTTCACACCATATCAATAATTTATTATTTTCTAATATTCTTTCTCTTGTTTCTCCACCCATACCTAAACCCTATAATTTCAACTAGCATTATGGCAATACCATCTTCTGTGACTTGATTTTGTCACTAAAATATAGAATTCCATTTTGACGATGTTTTATCTCCATGATTTTTTTCTCATTGGCACACACCAATTACACCAGTCAAAACTCTATCTTCTTCCATCTACGTTTCTCTTTACAGTGATCTTCTCCCCTGGGTGCCCTTTCCAATTTACTTTATTAAAGTCTTCATTTTTGCTCTCTTCCATTTTTCATTTTGGTATTACTATTGGTTTCCAACGTTGCCTGGTATATGAACAAAAGATGCAATTTTTAACCACAGATGAATCACTGCTGCGATATTCTCCTCTCACCGTTAATCATATCATATCAAATTGGTAATTTCTCTTCCAATCATGAATAATAGTCATGGTATTTTCTGTTTCTGTTTAGTCTTCATAACCATTAATTTCAATTTCAATTTCTGAGTTTCTCAATTATGCTACTGCTTGAAACTTCCAATGCCGTTCTTGACTAGCTTGGAGAAGTTTTAGTTATTGCTATTCCAGAAACTTTTTTCTGAGCAGCTTTTCTTGAGAAGTCTCTTCTTGGTCATGCAATATTCAAACCAGTTTTTCAAGATGGTGATCATTCTGCCTGTCTTGCTAGTTTTTTCTTTTTTTTCTGTCTTAAAATGCTCATCGCTTCATTGTTCTGGCATCCTTCGGTTTCCTTTCCACACTTTCCGGAAGCCCATTTTAAATTGTGTTATTTACTTTCTAAATTGTTCATTTGTAAATAATCTAAAAGATTACTATGCTTTAGCTTGAATGAGAATGTTAGAATATATAGAAAAAAAATCCCATAATATCTCTATTATATAAATTAGAATATTTTGGTGTATGTTAGATTTCTTAGGAGGGTTTCCAGGTTTATTATATTCCATGATTCATATCATTGTTTAGTGTATTGGCGGGCTTGGGCTGGTACTATACTAGGACTTGATCTAATTATTAATACAAGCAGAGTATATTGCATTATCAACAAAGTTTTGTTCTGAGCGTTTTTTTTTTCTATTTTTTCCTTCACCCTCACTTAAACCCTAGAGTTTCAACAATAATTTCATAGCACTAAATTTTGATATTTCACATTGGCATTTGCAGGGTGTGTTGGTACGTAGAGTTGAACCTACTTCTGATGCAATTAACGTATTAAAGGAGGTAATGGGGATATTTTAATTTGCAGGATATTGTCCTTGAATGGCAGCTAACTAAAACCTTGAATCATTCCACTAAAATATTCTATTAAGCTTCTCTACAGTCTAGTAGAATGCTTAAAACGCTTAGTTCATTTGAATTTTACATAAACAGAGACCATAAGGGACAGACAACTAAAATCTTGAATAATTCATCTAAAATATTCCATTAAGCTTCTGTACAGTCTAGTGAAATGCTTAAAATGCAGAGTCTTTCGTTTGAATTTTACATAAACAGAGACCTTAAGGTAAGGGGTCAGGCAAATTTGAGAAATGCTATTTGTTTATTGGAATAAAGGATGGGCTAGCTTAGGGGTCTAGATATTGGGTGAGTTTGTTTGTGCTTATTTTTAAAAAAAAACGTGTTTATTTAATAAAATAAACATATTTTTGCTTTTCTTAATGTGTTTATCTAATCTACTTATTTAATAAGAAAATTTTATTTGCTTAAGTAAGTGATTATTTTAAAAATTACTTTCTTCAAAAACAGTTACTTTAGGTTTCAACAAACTGGTCCATTATCACAAAAATTGGTTGCGTTCAAAAATTTAAAGTTATTACCCGTGAGGTGTCTGAACTGATCTTGATGTTGGCATCTCGTTTTTGTTATCCTTGTTTTAAAAATCATTAAAAATGTCTCAGGTAAAAAAAAAAGATTGGTTATTTTGTCATTGACATTTTAAAGTAAAGTGTAGAAAGATGCACGCTTGAATGTTAATGTGAATTCTGTTTTTCTAAGACACATTGATCAAGGCATTAACCTTTCTGATCAAACTTGCCATTACAGGGTGATGTGATTGTCAGTTTTGATGATGTTCGTGTTGGTAGTGAAGGAACAGTCCCATTCAGAACAAATGAGCGAATAGCCTTCCACTTCCTCATTAGTCAAAAGTAGGGGCTCTCATTCCCATAATCTCTGTATTATCATACTATAGTTTATTACGAGTACTGTATTTTTGAGCTGTCAACTTAACAATTGCTGAATTTGGACGGGGAGATTTAGTGATTGAAAAGATTTTCTTTTCTTGTAGAATGTAGTGCATATACATATCATCCACATATATAATATAGAAGACTATCCATTGGATTATATTAAGCGATTCAACTTCCTAGATTCTAATAACTGTGAGCATTAAGTACATCTTAGCATGTGATACTAGAACCACACACTTCTAACAGCAATATCGTACCTTAGGAATTTCTTATTTAAACTTTAATTACGAAAATGTCACCTTATTTTCACTTTTTTTCCTATTTTCAAAAGCTTTTAAAGGAAATAGTAGAAACAAAAAGCAATAAAAAGTTTCCATTGTATTCTCTACAAACTTTTGGAAACAGAAAATAAAGTGAAAATAAGGTGACATTTTTGTAATTCAAAGTTATAAAAGAAAATATTTTCTCAAACTTAACAACCCCTTGTATACTTTGTTAACCATTCCCCGGCTTTTCTATGCGTTGTAATATAAATGCTTTGCTACATTAAAGTTTGTGGTTTTGAGGATATAATGCTACACAATTTTGTGCGAAGATCATTTAATGCATGCTACATTGGATATATCCGTTAGGTGGTTTATTGGGAAGCTTCTGGAAGGTTTCATTTGACAATATGATGAGACAAGTTTCAGAGCCTTTGGCATTTGCTTTTCTGGGTTGCTGATGTTCTTAAAATTGAATCCTATAGTAATGGTGTTAAACAGATTTTCAGGTGAAACTGCGGAGCTTGGTATCATCAGAGAAGGGACATTTATGAAAACGAAAATTGTTTTAAATTCACGAGTTCATTTGGTATGTGACATATCAATGAATTTTGGTATCAATCGAGTTCATGATATTGTTGATCTGATGCTATTTGTTTTGCAACCTTTTTTCCTGTCTTCAAGGTTCCCTATCACATTGATGAAGGTCAGCCTTCCTATCTAATAATTGCTGGTTTAGTGTTCACACCCCTCTCAGAGCCATTGATTGAGTATGTTGTATTTATTATATTCCAGATTTCACAGTGTCTGTTCTTTCGTTTTTTTAGTTGGGTATTGTGATTTAGTATTTAATTTATTCATTATGAATATTTTGGCAGGGAAGAATGTGAAGACTCCATTGGGGTAACTTCTGAATTTGTATGGATTAATCTTAAAGCAAAAACTTGAAATCAAATTAGTTTGTGACTGAGTTCTATTTATTTTCTTGATCAGCTAAAATTATTGGCAAGGGCACGTTATTCATTAGCAAGGTTTAAAGGGGAGCAAATTGTAATTCTTTCGCAGGTTGGGTGCTGGATTACTTCCAAAAAACTGTGCATATGTATAGCTTGATTGTATTCATGAAATTCTTGCATCACATATGGATTCACTTTTTCACTTGCCTTGATCTATTTTTTTAATTTATTCAACAATGTCATAGCATTTACCATTTTATAATAGGATATTTAGTTGCTTTGTGTGGTATAAGTTTGCGTTGCTTCTTTCTGTTTGACAGGTCTTGGCAAATGAAGTCAACATAGGTTATGAAGACATGGGCAATCAGCAGGCAAGTCATCTCCATATGTTAGATTGACTCCCACATACCCAATACTTAATGCATGTTTCTCTAACTGTTTTTTTTCCAGGTTGTAAAATTCAATGGAACTCGAATTAAAAACATTCATCACCTTGCGCATCTCGTTGATTGTAAGTTGTTACATTCTTTATCTATTATTGTGCATTCATTTTCTTTAACAATATGTCTCATGGTTGTTCTATTACTTCTCTCTTTGCTCAGCATGCGAGGACAGGTATCTGCGTTTTGAATTTGAAGATAGCTATGTAGCTGTTTTAGAGAGAGAAGCTGTTTCTGGTGCTTCATCCTCCATCCTGACTGATTATGGAATCCCATCTGGAAGATCTTCTGATCTTTCGAAACCTTATGTGGATACACTAGAAGGTGATCAACCAGCAAACCAGGAATTTGGTGATAGCCCAGTTTCAAATTTTGAAATTGGCTCTGATGGACTACTCTGGGCATAAGAAACTTGCACCTGAAGATATCACCGAAATTTCACGTGGCGGGGTTATTTGAGTCAAGCAATCTCAATTTTGGACTGCAGAAAGTGCTGCTACAGTATGAGGCAACCTTAAATTGAACACATGAATGGTTTTATGCTACACTGGGGCATGTCAGAAGCATCCTATTAAATTGATTTTAGAAAGGGGTAGGACTATAAGAGAGTTCATAATTATTTCTTCCTCACGTAGTTTTATTCCTGTGCCACTCTTCTTGATTTGATGAACCTGAATGATCACTTCAGGTTTGACGTCTAAATTTTTCTCACATTCTATATTTTTAAGGAAATAGTGCACATAGGAGTGACTGGAATACGTCTTTGATGCAACCAATGTAACATTTTACAATACATTGATTTAAAATTTGTTCTGATTGAATTTTAAATTATACAATGTCATATTTATGAAATTATTAGTGTTCAGCTTGAGTGAATCACTTTTTGAGATCAAGTGTAATGCTCAGCTCAATGAGCCGCTTGTCTTTAAATTTGTGCCGATTGATTCATTTGAATGGATTACAAATTAAATTTTGTTTGGTATGCAGTCCATTAGAACTTCAAATAAATTCAGCTATATATATAAATTTAAATCCAACCAAATCGAACAGCAGGAAAAGAAAAGTGAAAAGATTATTCTTTGGAAAAAGAAGTCAGAATCAATTTGCTATTCTGTTTATAGATTTTCAAAGGAAAAAAAAAAAAACTTCAATGTTGAGAGTGGGATTTGAACCCACGCCCTTTCGGACCAGAACCTTAATCTGGCGCCTTAGACCAACTCGGCCATCTCAACTTGTTGATGTTTATACATCAATATTAATTGAAAAATATAGCCTAAATGAAAAGTGGTGAAGTCCACTGTTCCTTTGAGTGAATAGTGCCACCATCTTCACATTTTGTTGTCCCTACCATTCACACATGTCATGTCTCATCCTCTTCATTATTAAATACGGAGTGTGATGCCGACACTACTACCCGACAATCAAAAACAAATATTTGTTTCATATGTGCTGTCCTTTAATGTTTTTTTTTTCTACTCTGAACTTATAACTTTTAAAATGATCATTTTATTTTTTTAGAGATGCTTTCCAAATTATCTCTTCCAAAAAAAAAATTATAACAAGTCTTTTAAAATTTTCAGAATATGATTTTCTTAATTGAATCTTCATAATAGATTTTCTAAAATAAATGGTAAAAGAATGCATAAATGGAAGAAGAAAGAACAGTAAATTCGCATTCCCCTGTGCTATACCATTTCTATTGGCCTATATAATAATAACAATAATAATAATATTATTATTGTACATATTCCGTGCATAATTTTTTTTTCAATGTGGGTCTGCGTTGAATTTTTTTCACTCCTTCTTTCTGCTATAAAGTTTGGCTGACACCTGACACTTTGAGGACCCCAAATGCCATTTCTTTTCGATGATGGGTGAAATCAGTTGAAATGATAGTAGAATAAATAATGTGAAACATTGGCTCTCAATTTGAATAAAACTAGTTTCAGATCTTTAAACTAAAGTTTTAGAATTTTGCAAATGAAAAAATAAATACAATTGAGAAAAAAAGACTACAATAAATTGGTCGATCAAATTCTTGAATCACAATTAATCATAAATAAGCCTAATAAATGTTTGTACCAACTATACAACCATATAATGTAAAAAGTGAATAAACAATTTCTGTCTTACATTGATACTAAACATGATCTTTTATCACATTAACATAAAAACCTTTTTCTCACTAAAACAATGTTACAAGAGTAAGAACTGTGAAAGAAAATATTAGCTTTAAAACAAAAATAGGACTTTGAATAAAATTTAAAAACAATTTTGAATTTTTTTTCAAACTAATTCAATTGCACATTGAAGAGATCATTTAATGGTGTTAAAAATAAGTTTACAAACTTTTTAAGATAATAACCTAAAGAGATAGTTTAAGCAATTTCATAGACACTTAGCTTTATTCTGTTTCGCCTTTACATAAATTGTATAAGTTTTTCTTTGTAATCTGATTATTAATCTTAAGATCATAAAGATATTGTTTTTTTTTATGACTTTTAGTTTAGAAGAATATGAAACCTTTTCTTTAGTATATATGTTAATTTCTTTTTAAGATTAGGAGTAAGTACACAGAGTATGTATCTTTCAGGCATTTATTAACTTTTTGTATGTACAAAACTTTATTTTATAAATATCTTAAATAACTGTCTAAACTTGAATTTTAAACTTGTATTTTGTAGTTTTGTCTGTGTTAACGTTTGTTAAGGATGTTTTCTCTTGTGAAATTTCTTTGTTATTTTAAGTATACATTTTCATATGATCTTTGTTGCATCAAAATCATTTTTATGATAAATTCTAATTCAGCTTTTTACAACTCTTAAACGTCTCATATTTTGTAATACGCCTTAGGTTGAATATATATATATAAGATACGTCTACAGATGACGTTGCATCTTATGATTTGTATATCTGATTTCATTAAAACTTTGTGTTGAGTGCATATAGCTTTTATCTTTGTCTTACAGAAATATACATCTTACACTTTGATCATGTTGAGTCTTATACTAAAGAATGGGCAAAATTCTTATTTTGGTACAATTTTGTTTATAAACTACTAAAATGGATAAAAAAAAAAAATTTGACAATGGATAAATTGTGTAATTATTACATTATTTTATTTAAATTTGTTATGAGATTAGACAATGTTAGTTGAAAAATCGTGTGCTCTTAGCATAATTTCAGTGCAATTGTAACGCAGTAGAAATAGTGAAAACTAAACACAATTTCAGGTGAATTAAATAAAAAATACATAAGTTGGTTACATATAATAGTTATTTAGTTTTGTTTTTAACCAAAATTATAATAAACAATTAGGATAAATTAATTATAACCTACAGAAACCACTAAGGGTCCACAATTGTATAATCCTAAATTAAAATTAATTAAACCCTAAACTATAACTACAAGGGTCCACAATTGTATTATCTTAAATTAAAATTAATTAAACCCTAAACTATAACTACTGTGTTTATTAAACGAATGGTGAGTAACAAAATAAACAAACTTATATATTTATTTATTTAATTCATTTAATTAAAACAGTAGTTATATTTTAGGATTTAATTAATTTTAGTTTAAGATATTATGGACACTTGGTGGTCTATGTGAGTTACAATTATTTTCTTTTAATTGATTAATTATAATTTTAATTAAAAAATAAAATAAATAATCGTGTATGTAAGTAACTTATATATTTATTTATTTAACCAAAACAGAGTTATAGTTTAGGGTTTAATTAATTTTAATTTAGGATTTTACAAAGATAAAAACTGGACTCAGGATAGTTTGTGTGGTTACAATTTTTTCCTGATTAGTTAACTGTAACTTTAGTTAAAATAAAATAACCATTATAGGTAACCAACTTATATATTTATTTATTTAATTAATTCATTTAAAGAAAACCATAATTATAGTTTAGAGTTTAATTAATTTTAATTTAAGATTACTGATTTCCGTCTATTACAATCAATTTTCTTAATTGATTTACTGTAATTTTGCTTTATTTAATTCTTTTATAACGTCTTCTATGAAAATTTTATCTTATCTTAATATGTGTTTATTCTTTTTATTTACACTTCAATATTTTAAACTTTACAATTGAAAATCATGTCAAATTACGTCTCATACTTATTTTTATACTGTTACACGCGACAAAATATGTTATTATTTATTGTCATCTACATGAAGATCAAAACTTACGTCTTATCGTAAAATACGTCGTTGCCTTATCAAGAAGCAAACAATGAATTAATATTAAAAGTTTCATTTCTAATGATTCGTTGTGTGTAAATAAAGCACTCTTTATCTGCATTCCCTCGAACATAAACCGGCTTGCATGATTTGATTTTGAAGATTTAGCAGCAAGTTAGAATCAACCAAACGTACTTTACTTCATGCTTAAGAATTTCTGTAGTCCTAAATTTTTTTTTTTCGCAAAACTCTTTATAAGTATTTTTTTTATTTTTAATTGCGGACTAGGACATGTCACATGGACTCAGTGGTGAAGCACATAGGTGACCCCCTAATGTGTCTCTAGAAAACAAGTGGGGACATACATAAATGAAGGAAAATTCAGATTGAAAAAAAACATTTGAGGAAATTAAATGTCACATATTCCTAGTAATTCGGTTGCTAACTTCTAAGTTGTAACAATCCCTTTATGTTTTCTTGTTATTTTTTGTGTTTACTTTTATGCGAATGACACCTAATGTTCATGTGCTCCACATTGTAATTCACTTATCTGTTTTGTCTTGTAGCAAGCAATGTGGAGCTGGAAGATGAAAAAGGTTACAATGATCTACTGCCACTGAAAATTGGAGCCCCACCACCACTTCTTGTAGACCCTTTTAAAGTTAAGCACTTCAATGATGAACCTCCTCAGTTTCACCACTCTCCAAAAGAGTTATCTCTCTGAAGACACATTCATTAAGAGTTCATCATAAAGCAATTGATATCATCATCATTTATGGCTTCCTTTTGGTCATTCTTGGTAATGCTGATGGCCTTAATGGCATGCAATTTTTCATTGGCCTTGGCTTCTCCACAAAACATGCATGTTTCCACCATCTCAGCAGCACCAACAACATTACCAGGTGCCCCTTTGCAATTCTCTCCTGCCATGTCTCCAGATATTGAGCCTTTGTTTCCAACCCCTGGAGGTGCTGCTTTCTCTCCCTCAGAGGCCTCTATACCCACAATTCCTTCTAGCCCCAGCCCTCCCAACCCTGATGTCACCAACAATCCGGGGTCAGTTTTGGCTTTTCCACCTTCAGAGTCTATGCCAGCTTTGGCCCCATCTTCTCACGGTGTATCTCTGCCTCTTTATTCGGTTTTACATCTTGCCATTCTGGTAATCTGCATAATGCAGCTTCATGGCATGTGATGTGAATAGAGGTTGCAGTTTCTACATGTGGAAGCATGTTTTGTCAGCTGTTACTGTTTAGTATGTATATCAAGTGCACGGCAAAACATTACCCTGAAGTGCTACAGTAGTACAAATGTTTCAAAACATTAAGAGTTGTAAACATTTTCAAGTTTTCTATTTGATATTCTGGGTTTTTTGAGTGTAGAAATGACAGTTGAGAAGGGGAAATGGTTTTCATCGTTATATCAGTTCAGAATTAACTCAGGAGATGTAATGTGATAGGACACTTGTGGTGTTTGATCTTTACTCTTTATGTTTTATGTTTTAGTATTTGTTACATTTATTTTCATTTTTTAGTATATATTATAGTAGTAATTCTTAGTTTCTTTTATTTCCACATATATAGAGTAAACTGGATGCACAATTTAGGACATGCAGGAGGGACATTCTCCTACTAATAAATATTACCATTGGCCTCGATAATTGATTGAATCACAGATTTCTTCCCTAGGAATTAGGACCACAGTCGCTTTTTTTGTTGTGAAAAAGAACCTTTTAGTGACTCTGCATCGTGGGCACTTAGCATTATTATATAGTAGAAAACATTTTTGGCATGAAAAGGAGGGTTGAGCACATTGGATGGGCTACAATATAGATAACTAATAAAAAAGTGAGACAACCGGAATATGCATATGTCGCTAACAAAGTATGCATAAAAACAAGTGTAAAGGAAATCCACTAGAGACTCGGATTAGTTAGGAATATACTAATCTGTATACAAGATCTGTAGGTTACTTGAGCAAGTACCCATAACATGTACATAGGCCTCTTTTAATTGTTCTACAAAACTTAGCTATTTACTCTGTGAACCTTATCTAGAGAGCTACCAGACTAGGTTGATTCTTTGTAAGTCCATTAAACAACTGCCCTGATAATGATTCCATGAAATTCTTAAACCCGAATGGATTCTTCCATTTGTTGGTAGATTCCTTAGCAATGAAGCTTCTCATCTTTACATTCTCCTGCTTCAGCATATCTATAGCTAAACTCAGGTTTCTTATCACCTCTATTTTCTCTTGGTCTTTTTGCTTGAGATGGTCTTTCTGTGCGCTATTCTCCTGCCTTAACTTCATTAATTCACCACAAATGGTACCTTTTTGTGCTCTTTCATCTTTTCTGAGTCGTTCTATCTCTTCCCTTAACATCACTACTTCACCACAAACGTTACCTTTCGGGTTGAGTTCATCATTCTTCACTCTATTCTCTTCTGTGCATACTTCAATTTCTTCGCTCAACATCGTTACTTCACAATTCACACCTTTCTGGTCGAGTTCATCCTTCTGCCCTCTATTCTCTTCTCTGAGTTGTTGTATTTCTCCCCTCAACATCATTACTTCTCCACAAATGATATATTTCTGATTGAGTTCATCCTTCAGCGATCCATTCTCTTTTCCCAATTGTTCTATTTCTTCCCTCAACATCATTATTTCACCGCAAATGTTATCTTTCTGGTTGGGTTCATCCTTATTCTCTTTTCTGAGTTGCTCTATTTCTTCCCTCAACATCATTACTTCACCACAAATGATACTTTTCTGGTTTAGTTCATCCTTCAGAACTCTATTCTCTTCACCGAGTTGTTCTATTTCTTCCCTCAACATCATTGCTTCACCACAAATGATATCTTTCTGGTTGAGTTCATCCTTCTGCGCTCTATTCTCTTTTCTGAGTTGCTCTATTTCTTCCCTCAACATCATTACTTCACCACAAATGATACTTTTCTGGTTTAGTTCATCCGTCAGAACTCTATTCTCTTTACTGAGTTGTTCTATTTCTTCCCTCAACATCATTGCTTCACCACAAACGATATCTTTCTGGTTGAGTTCATCCTTCTGCGCTCTATTCTCCTTTCTGAGTTGCTTTATTTCTTCCCTCATCATCACTGCTTCGTAAATGTTATATTTCTGCCTGTTGTGATCGTTATGATCCTTGTTCTCTTCACCAAGTCTCTCAATTTCCATCACATCATTTACAGCCACAAACTGAACTTCCTCCAGTTCTGCACAGTCATCGAATTTGGTATCCTTTTCCTCTTCTTGCTCAGGATCATCAATTTCAGATTCCCCAGACTCCTCCACATCACAACTCTCAGAATAGCTATCATAACTTTCATCCGTAAAACTTATCAACTTCTCTGGTTGATGATGCTTGAGTGGAGAAAAGGGGGATCCTCCAGTCTTCTGCTGACGAATTCCAGTGACTTGATCATACCGCTCAGCTAATGATCGATGTGTCCTATAGAAATCTTCAACCATGCTCAGAAGCTGTGGTCTCTTCTTGTAATACATCTCTGCACGTTGAGCAAAGGAATCTGCATCTTCTTCAATTAGTTTTAAAATTGCCTTTGTCTTCTCATTTAGCTCTGCCACAAAAAAACACAGCACAGTAAAATCACGTTCCATTATTAAACTGCACATTAACAAAAAGGCCAGAAAACCATATGCATGCCACACAGGTTGCTAGAAGTAACAAATGCATAGGGACAAAGTCAAAAGGTACTGAGAGAAAAAAAAAATTGTAAAGTAAAACTCATAAAATATAAAAAACAAAGGCTCATAACCTTTTCATTTTTCTATCTAGTACTTTCGTTCCTCTTTTCTTTCTTTAAACCCTGTATCTTCTTTTCAAAAGGGCATGTTTCTCTCAAGTAATTCTTTTTAAGTAGAGAGACACGTGTAGGTCCAAAACTTGACTGGCCACAAAAAATGAATTATAGGTCTACATAATTGTCAAATCGAAAAGTAATAACAAAGGACCAGAGAATGATTTGGTGACCTTGAATCATTAAAATATTATGCCCTTATTATTAGGGCAAGTGGGTAACAAATTACACACCACCAATCTTCATGCAATCAAAAACATGGCTGATTGCATGATGATAAGCCATGAAAAACATTACCGCTAAAATCAATCCATCACAGCAGCAGCACTAACGAACTTTTCGTGCATCTAATTTTCACTAACATAATATAAGTGTACAAAACAGTCAAAGTAGGATAAACAGCGTGATTTCAGTAAAATCTTGAAATCTTGTTTTTCAACTTACCAAGTAGTAACTTGCTATTTGTCAAATTTCCACACTCAAATCTTTTAAGCTATTTAACAAATCTGAAACAGAAACATATAAAAATTCTTAAAGCAAATATAAGAAGAAGGAAACAGTACCCGTGAGAGTGGATTGAAGCCAAGGGGATCGTCTTGTGTTACTGTGGCTCTCAAGCCACCACCACTGTGACGGTTGATTCTTCTTCATTTTAGTCCTCCTCAGTTGTCTGTGTTATCACGAACACCAAGAGCCTATGTATGGGAAAACACATAATAAAAAACAAAAACAAAACCTTGATTTCCCCAAACAAAACTCTCAAAAATCATATAGATCATAACATAACTGACAAACAATTATGACGTCTTAATCACTAAATTAGCCTGTCTTGGTCTGCAAGAAGTAGCAATAGAAATATACGAAAAAAAAACTGCACTGTAATAAAGGAAACCGTTAGTAACTATGATTAATCTATTCACAGTGAATAAAAATAAAGTCACACAATATACAAATGAAAAAAACAAACACATCAAGTTTGATGGAACGACAAATGCACCGACTGAGACACACTAACACGGCCACTTCGTCTTTCACAAGGCAACCGCATACAAACAAACATAAACTTCCCCGAAGAATGCCACTTCCTTTAGCAGAAAACATTCGAAATTCAAAAAATTCAGAGACAAAAACATGCATACAAATATAAAAATAAACAAAACGAGACAAAATTAAACACAAGAAAAAAAAAAAATTAGAATTTACATGGAGGAAGAAGAAGAAAGAGAAAACCTCACATGAATTAATGCTATGCTTGCCACCACCGCCTGTAGTGGAATTAGAGTTCACTCAGGGCAAGATATTATAGTACGACCGTTTTATATACTGTTGTTTTCGGTTTTGAAATTCTTGGTTTGTCTCATCTATACCTTCCACCTATCATTTGACAACACGTGTCCTCAACATTTCACCATCAACCCTGTGCCTCGACCCTAACGCAAATACCACCGATAACACACAAACACTATTATCAAATTCAAAATTCTATAGTTTAGTCAATGATCCCGCTGCCATAATCTATGGAAGATTTGAATTGAAAAAGCATGAAGATTATGAGAAAAATCAGTACTTCAGTAATGCAGTGACTAGTGCTAGAGTGATGTAGTATTTAAATTGATAATTACTGATAATTCTGATTTGGCAAAAGCAATGACTTAGTATTTAAATTGATGATTACTGATAATTCTGATTTGGCAAAAGGGTGTGACTTTGGATGGAAGATGGGGGAGCGTGATGTGAAGACAAAAATTTTGGTGCAAGGGTCCAAACCAAAGTACAAATTTATTTAAAATAAAGTAGTCATTTTCTACTGACAGATCAGTTTGTGGTGACACTGTGTTGGGTGGCTGTTTCATTTTGAGTCTAAATTTTTGTAGTGACAATAAAATTAGTCTGAATAGTAATTATTATTTTTTACTTCTTTAATTAAATTTAACTTTTAGAGTAATAATTGTATTGGTTGTTATCTCTTCATTACAGCTTAAATATTTGGTTTATTTTAGTTTTTAATTTTATTCTTTAATGATATTTTCATCTGTCTTTTGTATATTATGTAAAGACATGAATCAGAGATTGTATTTTATAATGACTCTGTTTCTTTTATATTTTATAAAAGGACATATAACTTAAGAAATTTGTATTTTATAATATCATATAACTTAGGATACACATAACATGTAAAAAGTTGTATTCCTACATTGCCAAAAATGTTTATTGAAAAAGGTATTCAAGACTATGAAGTCTTAGTAATAAAAAACACAATTTAAAGAAATGAATATGAAATTAGTGATAATAAAAAATAGTATGATGGCTATTATCATGAAAATGATGTCATGACTTAATTATTTTTTTTCCCTTTCTGTGTGCAAATTATTTTAACTTTCCATCACTTCTCCTATTTCAATTATATCACTTGATATTAGAATTAATATTAGTATCGAATACTTATGAGTGTTTCGGAATTATCGTATTTTTTTTTTATAAAAAGGAAGATTATTATTTCTAAATCATTCTTAATTATATTCATTGAAGATCATCAAGATTCTTTTATAAAAAGGAAAATTATTATTTTTAAATCATTCTTTATTATATTCATTGATGATCATCAAGACAAGTTTGATTATGAAAATATTGTTTAAATAATAATATTAAATATAATTGAGTTATTTATAATTTACTTATATTTTATTTCATGAACAATTTTTATTTATATTTAAAATCAAAAGAAACATGTTAAATTATTTTATGATATTAAAAGTCTTTTTATAAACAATTCATATTAATGTGTTGAGAAACTCACACAAAAAAAAAAATAAAGAACATCAGATTTAATCAGGTTGTACAATTTGTCTTTGTTTAAGTTTGAACAATAACTGTATTTTATTATTAGAAAGATCAAAAGTAGAGTTACATATGCTATAAAAATAACCTTAAACATGTTACAATTATAAAAATACCTCCCTATGAACCATACCTAACATATGATTATGTGTTTTCATGCTTTTTTTATATTTATCTAATGATTTGTTTACAATTTTTTCTTTTGCTTCCACTGTATCAGTGCTCTATAACTTGCAGAATTCAATAATGAGTCAATCTCGTTATATTTAAAATAAGTAATTTAAAAATAATTCATTCCTAAAAAAACACTTATTTCAAAAACAGATAAGTTTTGTTTCTTTAAAAAAAAAAACAGAAAATTCCTTATCATTAAAATAGCATTATAAGACAAAGACATAAAAATAGAAAATTGCTTATTTTATTAAAAAAATAAACACAACAAAATGACCCAATATGATTCAACCAGGTATGTTTTGTATATATAATAAAATTGGTTTACCTTTCCCCCTGTTTTTGCTTTTATTGAAATGACGTTATATTATCATTGTTCTCTGTGTGTATGTCTCTCTTCCTTTTTTGGAAATACTGATGGATTGATGAAATTTAAATGAATATTAATTTTGTAATTGGTTTCTAATTTATATGGAACAAAAAATCCTACCTTTTGATGCAAAAAATAAAAGGTTGGATTCTTACTTGGACTATTAGTTTTTGTATACAACAAAGCATCATTTTCCAAAATGACGAGAATAAGATTTATATGAATATGCAGAGCATAGTGGTTATTATAGTACACCACAACAGGTTGATGAAAATGTATTTAAAATCAGTAATTAAAAAATTATGTCACTGACCTTCTGTGTGTTAGCTTAGAAAGGAGAGTCAAACAGTGCTAATATTAGTGAGAATGTCTAAGGCATATTTGTGGTGACAAAGATTAATTATATTAATGCAGTAACAGTGCGAGCCACTTCAAGACTCAGAAAAAAACTTTAAATTAACAACTTTAATCTTGAAGGTTTCATCCGGAACATTGATTATATGTTGAATTTCATTTAAATAGTTTTTGACAACATTGTGTCATCCAGATAAATAAGGATGCCATGGAGGAAGATTTATGTTTAAGAAATAAAGAATGTTAAAAATGGCATTGTTTGTATCATGAGAAGTTAGGAAATCTGACATACTACTGTCTGCTATTTTAAATCATACCAAGAATTTTAGGTTTTATTTATTCTAAGAGATGAATTTGGAAAAATAGATATGAGATAAAAGTAGGTAAAAGATTTGCTTGTTTTAATTAAAAAAGAAAGATTATAAGATTTAAATGAATTTGAGTAAAAAGTTGGTGAAATGATGTGATAAGTGTAAATAATATTTTAATTATTTTTAATTGATAAAATTATAAATTTATTTTTATGGTTAAAAATAAATTAAAAATTAAATATAATTAATTTGATTGGTATGAATGATAATTTTTTTTGTTTTAGTTCATAGAATTATAAGATTATCAATTATTTTAAAATAAAATAAAAAAATAATTTATTATCATTATTATTTTATAAATTTGTTATTAAAATAAAAAAATTATTTTATTATTATTATTAATTTATAAATTTGATTTGATTATTATGATTTTAAATTTTATTATTTTTATTATTATTATTTTCTATTTTATTGTTTTTACTATTATAATTATTATTTATGATTTTATTATTATTTTTAGTTTTTAACATCAATATTATTACTATTTTATTTTTATAATTATGTTATTTCATTATTAATATTAATGATTTTTTTGATTACTTGCTTAAAATATATATTATTTTTATAAGTGTCTTAATACTACCATTATTATTATCATTGTTATTATTATTAAACAAATGAAATAATTAAAAACAAAAACAGTAAAAGTATAATTTTTTTATTTAATTTAAAATCATCCTTCATATACTTCTTACATCTCGTGCCACCACGTAAGAAAGTGTTGTCTACGTTTAATTGTTTTAAGTGACTTTTGTTAATGGTAACTAAAGCTAACATCAACCTCCTAATTGTTAAATTAACAATTAAAGAAAAAATAAAGATATCAATTTAAAAAAAATAAAAATCATCTTTATCAAATATAACTTCAACGCATTAATAAAAAAATAATCAAATTAAAGTTGTTTATCAACATGCATGATTTCTATATAAAAAAGAAAATCAAATTCATGTTTGGTACTTACAACTTTTGTGTAAATATTAGAGTTGGAATCTTCGTTATCTTCTTCAATACAAAGTTAAAATTCCAATCATAACTTATCCAGTGTTTTAATCTTTTGTAAATCTCTTAATTGTAATAATTTGTTTACAAAATTGCCTTATAATAGTAAAAAAATTAAATATCATCTCAATTCTAATAAAAACAATATCCTTGCAAAATTGATTGTAAGAAATTCTTTGTATTATGGTATGCAACAACATTATATTAAATACTATGTATATTAGGGTGAATAAAAAATAAAAATTAAACTAAAGAAAATAAGGACTTAGATCAAGAGATGAGAAACAGAAGCCGGGTTGAATGTTTGCACCGAACCCAATCCATTCGATAAAGACCATTTGGTCCCAAGGAATCCTAGGCCCTCGTACCCACATTCATCACTACCTTTTACACTTCTTACTTTGCTCTGTTCCTTTACATTTTTCAACACTCTCACCGCAAGGGTTCCCCTTCCACCTCACATGGTTCCGAGGGGAGGGGATTCACAATCTTTTTTGCGCAAATTCCGGGTTTCTTAGTCAACTATTCATTTATTTATGTTGGTTTTCCGTTGCCTACATTTTTTTGTTTCAAAAGTCGGCGTAATTGAAGCTAAAATGTGTACATGTCACTCCGAGTACCCCTAGTGCTTCGTTTCTTCGGCAGAAGGAAAAAAATTTCGTAAAAATTGCTCACCTTTCCATGTTTTGTTAGTGTTGTGAGGGGTTTAGAGGAGTTGGGGTGGTGGGAACTAGCAGAAAGAGGTGTTAAGAAAAGGGGTTGACGATGTCGTTTAGGAGTATCATCGTGGAGAGGAAGGGATTTGAGTTTAAGTTTGGGTATAGTATGAGATCCAGGTCACAGTCACAGAGTGATGCCATTGTGGAGGATCGTTTGGTGGTGCTTGATGGGTTGAAGCAGAGTTGTTGGGCTAACATGCCCCCTGAGCTTTTGAGGGATGTGCTCATTAGGATTGAGGCCTCTGAGGATTCCTGGCCTGCCCGCAAACACGTTGTGGCCTGTGCCGGAGTGTGCCGCAGTTGGAGAGAAATCATGAGGGAAATTGTCAAACCCCCTCAAGTATCTGGCAAGTTGACATTCCCAATCTCCTTGAAGCAGGTCTTACTTGTCACCACCATTTTTTGCTTATTTAGATTATCTAGACCATGCTTAGCTTCTTGCAAGGTTCCTTTCGATGCATGTGTAACATTTGGCTTGTGTTTGTTTTTTTATGCTTTGGAGTTGGGCTTAGAGAACTTTATTTTTACTTGACATCATTTTAAGCTTAAGTAGTTTGATTTTCATGATGACAATATGCTTATATTTTTCAGAGCTTTAAGTGATCTAGATTAATTACTTCATTCAAGGAAGATTGATGAGTTACATTTGTTTTATGAGAGTTGTTTCTGTTTAATGCTGCTCTTGCATGGTACAATCAATAAAACTTGTATTTATTGGCTAAGTACGGTTGAATTATGTGGATGGCGAGATGAATTCCCAACTCACTCCTTACTCTGAGTGGGAGAGCAAGAATTATTGTTAAAATTTGATTAATTGAATGCTTTTGTGATTGACATTGTTAAATAGTCTGCTAAATGTATGAAATATGAAACTTCTTTTTTTCAGTTAGCTTTTCCTTATTCGTACACCCCACATTGCCTGCCTCTTTTGCAGCTATTTGTTATCGTTTAAGTGAATATGCTTCTATGGGCATGTTTGAACAGACTTTTACATAAAATCTTGTAGGACCGAAGAATAAGAAAGTTTTTCCATAAGCTAAAATTAACTTATGCTTAAATTAAAAAATAAAAATAAGAGAATCTATATGAGAGAGTTTCTACAAATTAACTTGTGCATAAGCGAATTTTAACTTATGAAGAAGTTCAATTCATTTTTTCTTCGCATTTTTGTTGTCCAAACAGACCCTTAATTTGACTAGGAAAAAGAACTTCAATATAACATTTAAGTTTAAGAGTGTGAGTAATTCTAGTTTCTTTCTTGTTACGCAAAGGAAGTACAAACAAATCTTACATTGAAAAATGATAAGGATTGGTTGCATGTTGTAATATTAGTAACATGGAAGAAATAGTACTGTTTAATATTCTAGTTATTGCCAAGAATTAATCTGCTTCTTATTGTCATCTTGCAGCCTGGTCCAAGGGACTCTCTTCTTCAGTGCTATATTAAACGAAATCACAGTAATAAAACATATTATCTGTTTCTTGGTTTGAACCAAGGTGAGCACTGCCATTCTTCTAAATTTAATGTGTATAATGCTTTATAAACATTATGGCATGTGGGTTGGATGAACAATCATCCTTTTTTGTAGCCTGTACTGAACTACCAGTATGATATTTAGTGAAGAGCTAGCCTTTTCTTTACTTCTATAACCTTCGACATTGATGCTTTTGTAATGCTCATTTTTGTAATCTTCCAGCCTCAACTGAGGATGGCAAGTTCCTTCTTTCTGCACGCAAGTGTCGACGTGCAACTCACACTGACTATATCATTTCTCTTAACTGTGATGATGTGTCAAGAGGGAGTAATACCTATATTGGGAAGTTGAGGTATTTTAGCTGATATTTGACATGACTTGTTAATCACTATGTGCATGTTTGGATTAAAGTTGGAGAGTTGAAAAATACCTTTACTCTCAAAGCAATAAATCTTTCTTTCTCACTCATGCATTAGAACGTGCAATTACATTGAAATTCACCAAAGTATTTCTGTAATTTTAAACCAAACATGCACTTTCTTGTAGGCCTAAAGTGACCTTTTTTTTTTCTCATTAATAATAGATCAAACTTTTTGGGCACCAAATTCACTGTGTATGATGCACACCCTCCAATTTATGGAGCGAAAGTTACAAAGTCTCGTTCCACCAGGCTAGTCAGTCTCAAGCAAGTTTCTCCCAGAGTTCCTGCTGGCAACTACCCCATGGCTCATATCTCGTATGATCTGAATGTTTTGGGCTCAAGGTATTAGTGTTGTCACTAAAATGTTTGTTTTGGGTAAAGAGAATTATTTGGGCTCTAGGTATTAGTAAATGAATATGTTTGGTGACTTTTCCCATGTTATTGATTGTTCTCAGCTTTCCTTTCAAGTGGTGGCTCTATTGATTAGTTGTCAAAATGTTAACAGAGGCCCTAGAACAATGCACTGTGTTATGGATGCCATCCCTGCCTCAGCTGTTGAACCTGGAGGTGTGGCCCCAACACAGACTCAATTTCTTCATAGCAGAATTGATACTTCTCCATCCATCCCTTTCTTCAGATCAAAATCAACCCGCATGGATACTCTCACCTCAGTACCTTTGACTTCTCAAAATGAGGGGATGCTGGTACTGCAAAACAAGTCCCCCAGGTGGCATGAACAACTTCAATTCTGGTGTCTGAACTTCAACGGCCGTGTGACAGTTGCTTCAGTTAAAAATTTCCAGCTGGTTGCTTCTCCAAAAAATGGAGTTTCTGAGCAGGCTGAGGAAAATGTTATTCTACAGTTTGGAAAAGTTGGAAAGGATGTATTCACCATGGATTATCAGTATCCAATCTCGGCCTTTGAAGCATTTGCAATATGCCTTAGCAGCTTTGACACCAAGATTGCTTGTGAATGATTGCTGTCATAGACAGGTAGGTTTTCTCATTGAAACTTTATTTAATGCTTTGAGATGTTTGTCGTTTGTATACAAAATATAAAAATGCAAGTAGGAACACAATGTTATTAGAGCGACCTTTGCAATTTGCACAATAATATTTAGGTTCACATTTAGACCTTTTGTGTAATGTATGCTCAATAAGTTGCTATTTTTTATTTGCCAGATGTTAACCAATCCTGCTGCTGGTTGGAGTTACACAAACAGTAATGCGGGTATACCTGCAAAAGATTTTCTGCTTTTCTAGTTAGTACTGCTAAGTTTCAGAATCCCCTTTCCTTTGTCTATTGTATATATGGTTGTTTGTTTGGATTATATTTTAACCAATGCTGATTTGTATTTTGTGTTTTTTGTGTGTCGATCTGTAGACTAAATTCTTTCTTTTGCCGTGAGTTTGTAGATGACCTTAGTTGTGATTGGTTTGTAAGTTTTCAGGCCGTGTTATGTTTAGGTGTCTTTGGCTTTCGTAATGTACCTGGTTTTTAAGAGACAAAGGCTTCCAAGCAAATTCTAAAATTTCGAGTGCAAATTTTCCCCTCATTTGTTCATTGACACTAGATAAAAAAAAGGGAAAGGGTAATTGTTGTGTGCCTTATAATAATCTCTTGCGCTCTTTTTGTTCTGCCATCTTAAAAATAGAAAATTAACAATTATATTTTCTTTTTCTGCATTGAAATAACACTTACAGAATAAAATAAATAAATTAATTAAATTTAAAACTCTGAACTGAAATTACATTGAATGCGCACACATGTAAATGAAACACCCAAAACAGCTAATTTGACACGTATGGTTAAGAAGCCTCACTATCCCTAATGCATCAACGTCCATGGTTGTGATTAAAGACCTACTTTGTTATGCAGAGGATCCACTCCTATCACGTGTGTAAGGAAGGAATAAAATACAGTATTTTATTTTATATAATGTTTGTTTGAATAAACTTATTCACAAAATTAGTTTATATATAAACTAAATTTAATTTATAAAAAATTAATTCAAATTCAAACTCCTATGTCATTGGCTGGTATTTGGGTTGGTAGTCTTGTTTCTCTCCTTGTGACTATTTAGAAAGATTATTATCTTTAGGCCAATTTTTAACATTATTCACCACTATATACTTGAATGCAGATTTGGCCTTACAATGTGAAGGAAGTTCAATCCCATATGCGTGGCAGCTTAAGCTTGTATTGTTTGCCTTTGTGATTCCTCCTAACAAGACAACAAAATCTTATGTATCATACTGCCTGTCAAATTAAAGCTTCTGTAATCTGACAGATAAACTTTATCCCAAAAGTTTCACAATAATACCAGCTTTTTTCCACTCTTTTCCACCTCTTTTGTTTCTCTCTTCCATACCTTAAGAATCACCAATAATCTTCCACACTGCACAACTAACCAATAATCATAGATATAGGGTTAAATGGAAGGCTGAGATCTGTTATCCTCTAAACTGAATATTTTATTTTGATGAACCTGTGGATTAGGCTTTGCAAATTACAAATGTTTGGTGTTTTTCAATATTGTTTTAATATTTCTATGCACAACATTCACATGGTTTAAACTGTATCTTTCCTTTTCTTCACACCACCAGGATGAGTAAATTCCATATCACATGTCTAGCCCAATAAGATGATATTCACAGTTTTTATTTTTGTCAAAATTTTTGTTAAGATTTCAAATATGACTATATGTTTCGTATTGAATAAGAATGAGCAAAGATCCACAAGTCTTTTATATAATTTGGTCATCATTTATTAGTGTTGAATTTTCATCATGTTCCCTAATTGATGTCTTCCCCGGAATCTCGTATGAAGCAAATGCTTTCCATGTTTATCTCAAAGTCCCTATACCACCGTTACTGTTATGACATTGGAAATATTGGTATTATCCAATCCAGCATGAGATGGGAACATGGTGATATGAGTATGTGACAGTTCATAATTCTATCCATGGACCATGTTTGGGCTTTGGGAACTCCACATTCTCAAGATTGTTGCTTCAAGTGAGCAGAAGAAAGAACTAAATTTTGCTTCAAGTGACCACTAATCAAATATTTTCACTAAATCAATCAATAGTGTTGCATGCAGATCGACATGGATTAAGGTAGGAAGGAAAGTGCAAGAAGTCAAGAACTCTCTTCCAATGCAAAATCAAACCAAAATATATAAAAATTTTGAAAGAAAAAAGAATAGAAAAACCTTTGTCCTTCTCCTATGCTACATGTGATGAGCGTAAAAGGCTACAGAACAAAAGCCCGCCTCCGATAATAAGACAAAACAAAAGATGTGTGACCAAGGAATCACGTGTGTTGTTCTATACTTCGCAGACACTTTAGATACTTTTAATTACATTTAATCATTTTTTAAAACTTTCATACAAATACATGTGAAAATATTTATTGTACTTACAATGATTCGTACTATTTCTTATATATTAATTATTTTTTAATCTAAAATACCATGTACGTATTTGAGACTCACTTACGTTTTGAGGTCCTAGTTGAATCTGATATATAGACACACGCGTAAGGAGAAAAGTAATTTCAGTTTTGCTTTTATGTGTTTATGCTAATTATTTATTATATATCATTACTTCTTGTATTATGATTTTTAACCTTTTTTTTCATATTCTTCTGTCCATATAATATGGGATTCTTGTCTTCTCTTATGGCTATATTGATTTTAATAACTTAATGATTAAGAAGAGTATGGAAGAAGAAGGAGAGGTTATTAACATTTTCAGCTTGAAGCAAAATATAGAAGAAGCACAATCCAAGTTGAAGAAGATCTCAATTGCACTAACTTTTATTTAGGTGTGTGTAAAGCATCATATTAAATGCAAGAAATATTTGAACTGATAGTTTAATTTTTATTGAGTACTCCACTATCGTAAAATATATATATATATATATATATATATATATATATATATATATATATATATATATATATATATAAATATATATATATATATATATATTTTTTATATATATATATATATATATATATATATATATATATATATATATATATATATATATATAATTAAGCATTTATATAACTACATGTATGTTTAATATTTATATGCGTAAACAAAATATATTGATACGTGTTTTTCGAAAGAAAGAACTTAAAAATTCCAAAACATATAATAGGGACTACTGATGCTACTTTTGTCCATGAGGTTGTCCTCAATATACAGGTTATTCACAATAATCTCACACATAAAGATATTAGCTATAAATACCATTCAATAACTACTAATTCATTAAATTTCATCTAAATTTATAATATTGTCACTTTTCACAAAAACAAAACAATTAAATTATATAATGTATCATTTATAAATATATTCACAATTTTTTTTGAGAAATATTTCTATCTCAACTTCACTAAGCGAAAATGATTTTGGTGGAAACAATTCATATCATTTTATATTGTCTTTATTTTACTTGGTGGAGTTCATAGGATATTAATGCTCATAAAAAAAGTAAAAATTAGTAAAAACAACATGTTATTTGTTTATTCTCATAAAGTTTAAATAAATATTTTCAAAAGTACTTTTTGATCAACTAAACAAATTTTATTCATATTTAGAAATTATAATTTCAAAATTCATACAATAATCATAATTCCAAAATATGAATTTTCTTTTATAAAAGAAATTTAAATCAAAATTTTAGGATTTATAATTTTTAGGTGTAACATCTCAATTTTAAACATGATATTACTACCTTCTACGAAAATAAATAAATAATTATAATATATAAATGATTTTTATCAATATAAAAAATAATATATAATTGTTTATTATGTAGCATAAAATAAACTCTTTCATGTTGATGTTTAATTATCGTATGGACTGACTTGTATACACAATCAACACATGAAAGAGTAATTTAATAATAATAATTAATTTTAAATTAAATCACAATTATGAATTATGTAAAATTCATCATTCTCACAATTTGACTACGTATCAACAAATATTTAATGCTTTTACAAAGGTTATGAATAAGTCATTAAAACATCACATTTCATTCTTCAACAGAATTACAATTCAAATTCTTTTAATGATCCTTATTAAGTATGTTTTAGTAAGAATTAACATTTGACTCATAAATCAAAGTTTGGGGACACATCAATCATAATTAAATATAGTTAAGGTAATTCTTTCCATGTGCTCAACAAAATTTTGTTAAAAATTCTTCATTAATTTATTATTAACAAATTTCGTTATTTAATATCACAATAAAAATTTTGGTCATACTATTATCTCAGGTTTGTTTTTTCTCATATAATTTAATTATTATATCTTCACTACATACGATACTTCGTTTAATATTTATTTAAATCTTAATTAATTTCATTTGATTATTATATATCAATAACCATGTGATCTTAATATGGGATCAGTCACAATTATTTTCTTATAAATTATTATCCTGTGATTTAAAATCAAATCATTCATATAGAATTTCACATATATCTTATTCTTAATAAATCATGTCACAATACAAATTATAAAGCATTCGTTAAATAATTTATCATATTACTTTTGTGATTATATTATACTTATACTATAACTCTTTTAATTAACTGATTCATTCTACTTAACGTATTATTTCATTCATTTTCTCATCACATACCAAACATCTCAAAAAAATTCAGAGTCTAAATCATAAATCCTAAATTCTAAACTTCTACTAAACTACACTGTTGACAACCACAATACTTGCTAACTACCTTTATCGCTCGCTCGTAGATATTTCATATATGTATATAGTTAACACATTACTAATATGTGAGTTTATCAGTACTAGCATAAATAAATTTTCAAATCCATTATTTGTGTATGAGTTTATCTTTACCATATGGATTACTTGTGTGTGATTGATACATTTTTTTCTAATACATTATCTTTATGTTTTGTGTGGGTTTGAAACCTTATAGTACAAATCAACATTTTTATCCCATAATAAAGCACCATAACTTCCATACTTAAAAATAACATATTAGAAAAGCAAGAATTTTGTAGGGAAATAAGAATTAGTGGAGAAATCAAAGTTTTTTCTTAATATTAATACTTTAAAAATTTCAAAAGTAGAAGGAAGTTGGTAAGAAAGACCAGAAGTTGGACCACAAAGAAGAAAAAGATCTGCATTTGTATAAATGTACTATCAACAACTCCAATAAAATTAAAATCACAAATACACCCTTAAAAAATGTATCACTCGTGATGCTATATAATTTTTAAGTCATCACCTAAATGAAATAACCTTCAATTTGTATTTTAAAACAATTAAATAGAAAAATATATTAATAACAAAAAATAAATATAATTACAATCGAATATAGTCTTATATTATATCGATTTAAACTTACAATTACATCGATTTCAACTTATTTTTTATCTTTTATTATTTTTTTTAAATATCCTTTTATATTGATAATATTTATAATCAATATAATATTAATATATTTTATATCAATTAAATAACCGATATAACAAGTTATAAACTTTATATATCACTCACATCAATATTAACTAGAAAACTAATATAAAAAATTTTCAAAAATCCATGAAAAATCTCTTCTTTTTATTAATACAAAATACTCATTATTCACTAATCTTAAACTTCCTAGTAAATCAGTAAAACAAGTTTTTGCTATATGATAAACTATTGTTCTTGATTATATAAAAAAAAAATCTATATTAAACATCTCGTTATGATAAATAAGAATAATATATTTCATATAATGATAAAATTTAATTAATGTGTGATCATATCAGTTCTATACCTTAATGTTTTTATTTTTAATTAATTTTTGTGGAAGCAAGGTTCTAGTCAAGGAGAAAGTCGTTTTGAGTCAGGAAAATGGAGTTATTCTTGGACACGAACACCATTTCTGAAAACATACACTTAAAAAATAAAAAATGAAAAGAGAAAGCAATTTATCAAATAAAAAAATAATTTCTATAAAAAATACACGTGATCTCAATTATTTTAGGCAATCTTTATTTTGTTCCTATAAATGCTTTGAAATTCTCTTTTCGCTTTCCTTCCAACCCAAACCCAGACATGATTGAAGGAAGAACAATACTATATATCAAGTGAAGTTAGAAGAATTTCACCCACTCATAATATTCATAATACCACATTCAATTACATCACATTTATTTAATCACTTTCAATCATTAGCTCAATTAGCAGATTTGATAAGCATGCCACTTCACATAAGTTCCCATTACAAATAACAATTCTATTATTCACTTTAATACGGCGAGTTTACTAATTAAATTTTCTTACGGGGTTAATTAGTGATAATACAAAGTTTATCAATTTGATTATTTTACTATCTAATCATCAAATACAGTCTAATATAAATAATATGAATTATATATGGATTGTGTCTTAAAATAAAGACTACCACCATTGAATCACTCATCACCATCAATATCATTGTCCTTGCAATTATATCAAACGGTCCACATAGTCACAGTCTCATGATAAGACTAACGTCGCACCTTAAGACCCGCAACCCTAATTGGAGGAACTAATTTAAGGGTTGTGACCCTAAGCGAATTAGGGAGAGAAGCCCTAGAAATATTTTTTTAAAAATATTTGAATATTTTTAGGGACAAGTATCTAAATAATGAATGAAACGTAATTTTCAGCACCGCTGATATTATTGAAGGATTTAAAGAGGTGAAATAGAAAGGGAAGGTTTTGTCACAGTCACAGGTTTGATATGACAGTGCAGGGCGGCAACAGATAGAAACGCCACTTTCTTTTATTTTCTTTTCCTTTTCTTCCTCAAACCCAAACTTCGCAGTCAAAGCTTCTTTATTATTTTAACAAATTCCTTTTCCTTTGTGGGCTCCTCAAAATTCTATTTCAGGCTTACAAGTTATCTTGCCGTTTATGGTTTCCCAGTTCAATTCGGATACTGCCAACCCAACACAATTGTTCTTATTCTTATTAGCCTTAACTAATTATTATATATTTTTTAATTAAATAATATAAAATCAAAGATATTAAATATGATAAAACGGAGGTATGATTTAATTATTTGTTTGATGTATATAATTTTGGTACATGCCATGAAGCACTCAAAATTAGTGAATTTCCTTTGATTTCTTAAAAGCAGGGATCATAAAAGCGAAAGGGAAACCTCTTTATGCAAATCCATACATGCAACTGTGCGCGACGTAGATTGCATTTCGTTATCAACTTATATGGTTTAGATCTTCATTTCATTCAGGAATTTAATTTGAACATACTCACAAGTTGGTAGATTATTGTTTTTCATCTTCAATTTCCAGAAAACAAAACTAATATTTTTTTTTTCAATTCTTCATATCCGAGGAGGATAACGAGTTTTAAAACCAGTTATTTGCTTAAGAAACTCTAATACTCACTCGAGTGAAAAGAAAATTAAACTTTTATTCAACGCGATCAAGGTCAAAGTTCTACAAACTGTTAAACTAGGTTAGTTCGGTTTAACCTCTCATAATTTAATTTTATTATATATCACATCATATATTTAATAAGGTAGTTTATACAAACATTTATCTAAATTTGATGTATAAATGTTTTTCAATTTTCGTTATTTGAAGTATTAATCTATATGATTAGATTATCATTGGAATCATATGATTAAATTATCATTGAAATCAATAAGATACAGTACGATCCCAGATATCAAATATATACATACACATGTCATATCACTTTAATAAGATATCTTCTAATAACATAATTAAATATATCACTTTTTTTTTTCACTTAAATATCAATTTTTATATTTTTATTCAAGCGAAAATAAAATTTAAACATTTTTTATATTGAACCCTAGGACATTCAATATAAATATTTATATTCGCAGACATCTACATTATATGTAAATATAAACATTTACTTTGAATGTTATAGAGTTTATGTAAAAAAATTGAAAAAATTACGAAAAATACCATCATGCATTTTTATGTAATACTTTTTAGAGTAAAAAAATATAACTTAATTGTCCATTAATACTAATATATTTTGAATTTATAATAAAATAACTAGTTTTGTGAGAGTCTTATGAATGCTTAAATCTTATAAGAATCAACGCACATTAATATTTCTTAATAATATTTTTAAATTAAGACGTGTTATGAATTTTAAGAATAAAAAGATTTAATATCAACAGTATACTTTAAAAACATCAATATTAATATTAGTATTTAATTATTATAAATATTTTTTAAATTATATAAAAACAAAACATAAATATAAATTATAAAAGTATGAATCTTATAACACTACTGTCATATGATGAAATCTATTTAAAAATGAATAAAACTTAATGAAAAAAAACTTATAAAGTCCTTTCATTATATATACTTTGATAATATTGTAACTATAAATTTAAGAGTCTAATCATTTTTAAGCTATCATTTTCACAACTCAATCTACTTAGCCATCAGAACAAATCAATTTTCTAATTTATTTAGACGGTTAGTAAGTTTTAAGTTAAAAATAAAAAAAAAAAAAAAAAAAAAAAAAAAAAAATATATATATATATATATATATATATATATATATATATATATGAACATTTTGTAGGCAGTTACTTGCTAAAAAAATCAATAATAATTATTTTTAAAGTTAAATTAAATCAGTTGATAACATATATTTTATAACTATTATAATATATAAAAATTAACTCTTTTAATAGAACGAAAATAGACCTACCGATTTAAAACCTTGCATGTGAGGTTTTTATATGAACATGATCCGTTCCTTTACTTTGGCTAACATGACCTTGTCTAAGGTCTTTAAATACTTAAATTTCTCTAAAAATTAAGTGGGTAAAATATTTTATTAATTACTAGTTTTAAAGTGATTGAATTTAATGTGTCAATATTAAAATAATTTTATATTTTATGTCAAATTTATCTGCACTTATTATTAACATAATATGTAATTTGTATTTATTACTAAAATTCCATAACATTTCTATCTAATTATAATTTTTTTATTAATATTTTTTATGATCTTAACTATGTAATGTTTTAATTCGATTGCTTTTATTTATAATAATATTCTAAATATTCAAATGGTTCGTCTTTGAAATTTTGATTACTTGAAAACATATACAGCTTGAATCAATTTAGCTTTCATCCCTCAAGGCCTTTCAAAAAGTTAAATTTTGGTGAATTTCCCAGTGATAATTCTCATACCTAAAGAAATTATTTATGATGATTATTTATTGAGAATAAATACAAGAATAACTAGATTAAAAAATTATAATTTTCAAGATTAGGAAGTCTATTTTAAGTGAAAGTAGTTGAAGAGATAATTAATAATTAAATGCTGGTAGTTGAAAGTTATTTAAAAGTAATAGATGATTAAGGGTTATGTGGTTGTAAAAATAAGAATTGATTTCACAATCTGATGATTGATGGTGGCAGTAAAGTAAAAGATGAAAGGGAAAGAGGAAATGATGGTACTAACCTCAAACCCTTCTTATCTTTTTTGTGACTTTAAGCTTGCAATTTTCAAATGGAATGATTAAGAAGCAGTCAATGATACCTAATTTTGTGAGGATTTTCCCAAAGTGGGACTCAATATAATACAGTAGTCAATGATATTCCGTCTGCATTTCTATCACATACCTAGGCCATGCATTTTTTAAATACGTTTTCTCTTATTCGCTGTGTTTTTAGGTCAACAAAAGTTAGCTGCACCTCCTGTTTCATGGCATGCTCACCACAACGCACCCATCACTTCCCAGCTTTCTTTTATGCCAAATCTTTATCTTTCACTTCTAATAAATTTATACCTATACGTATGCAAAACCAGGAGAATAAAAGAAGATCGATTATTAAACTTTCACTAATCACTAATCATAAACTTGATAAGATAGATAGATACTAATCCACTAATCAAAAGGCCCCTTCTCTCACGTAAACGTACTTTTTCTACGTCCAGAGATTCTAACTTTTGGGTTAAGATAAATTGAAAGCTAAAAGTAGTAAAAGTTTGTGATTTTCAAATTAAACATAATGGTGAATTATATATTAAAATATTTAATTTTGTAACGAAAAAAATAGTCTCGGGAGCACCTAATTAGTTGTCTGGGATTGGGTTTGGTTTGAGAAAGTCAAATTGTGTTGAAATTGGGATGTTATGAAATTTTTATACTCTAACTTTTAGGTCACTGAAATTGGCACGTTGCTTAATCTGCTAAATTTGTTTCTGTGTGTTTTGTGCAATCACTTTGTCCCAGGCATAGAGCTCTTGAACCAGTAAGCTAAATTTATTCAATGCATTTTATTTCAGTTCATCCCTTGTAATCAAGATAAAGTTTCCTTATAAAGAATATACTTTTTCTTAAATAAGTTAAACATTCTTCTCTTTGAGACCATCTTCCATTAATCAAAACTAAAATCTAACAAAACCTTCATTGTTGTAGTCTTCAGTTTTATTCTTCATTTAATGTTGAAATAAATAATTTTTAGTTGAGAGCGATTAAATGATTTAAATATGATTGTTTGTCGTAAAATTAATTTTAAAAAAATTAGTAGTCGTAAGACTCGTGTGCGTTGATGATAAAAGTAATACTGTTTTGTTTTTTTATTTTTTTCTGTAACTATTAATAGTACCGTGTTTTGTATTTAATATATCCTTTTATAAAATATATTAAGATGATTTGTTGGAAGATTTATAAAAATATATATAACTTTTAGAGTAAAGAAACTCTAGTTCCAAATCTAATTCCTAGTTTAGAGACTCAACACCCTATTATAAAATGGAGTTTTCAATACAACATATTATATTATATATACATATACTAGATAACTAATAAATAATTTAATTTTTTTGCACAGTACATCTTTATAAATACTTGAACCATATTCTACCCTAGTTTATAAATTGATGTAAAACTTTATATAGAAAAATATTTGATGGACGCTTAAAATATTGATGAAATCTTGACTACACTTAGAAAAAGAAAAAAAAAATATTGATGAAATCTTGACCACACTTAGAAAAAGAAAATAAAAGAAAAATGTGATAAGTTTATACGATACACAATATGATAAGACAAGAGAGATAGAGACAAACAATAAAATGTATAAAATAGGTGTTTTTAAAAAAATGTGTGTGTACATGATTGTCCTTTTATATATCTTCAATGCGTTATTGATTTAATCAATTTAAAAGAAAATTTTCTATAACAGTTTATTAAGAATTGGTATAAAAAGATGTTTAAGAGAACGTAAAGTACTGTTGTTTAACTTTTTCACGTTCTTTATTTTTTTTTTCTTATCTTCTTTTTATATTCTAAAATTTTCCTTGCTTTCGTTGTTATTGTCATCTCCTCATCTTTTTCACTTTTTTCAAACTATTTTATTCTCCTTTGTGTTTTTTTTTCTTCGTCTAGTTATCTATTTACCAAACTAAACTTTTTTTTTCTCTTTTGAGTAAATCCACAGCACGTCTTTAGAAATAATCTTTTACGTTTGAAGTAATTAATGTTGTATTTTAATATATTTACAATTTCAAGTCATAATCTGTTTTTATTTATGTTAATTATATGTTTATTGTGAACTTCAATATTTATAATTGTGGCCAATGATATTTTTTAAATTAATATTATTTCTATTGGTTTGAATTCGTATTAAGTTTGAGCTTTTTAGATCTCCGAAAAATTAAATTGTTTAATTTTTGAAAAATATGAGATATATGAATTTTTGGACTCTCAATGAACGATAAAAATTAAAACGCAAATACTCAACAACTACGGCATGATAAAGGTAAAAAATTATTTTGTTCCAACTATCTACGAATAAGTATAAGTTTTAATAATTTATAAGTTATAAGTATTCACTTAAAATTTTTGCAATAATTATTTTTCAATGTAAATGTCATTATCGATTTATTGTTACGATACCACTTTTTCAATATGTAATCACATCTAAGTGGGTTCATAATCTTTAAAAGAAAGATATACTCTTTAACATGTATCCAATACCTTTGTTCTTGAAGCCACACTTGTAAGTGAACCTTTAATGAAATTTCTCTCTAGCGTCTTCTTATTTTTGTAAGCATAAAATGTTAATGATGCTTGTTAACATCGTTATTGTTAATTTTAACTTTATTTCCACTCCAATATAATTTTCACACACATCACATTGTTAAGTTTCAAACCGTAAAATGTGTTATATAACTAGGATCTTAAAGGACAAAATCATGTCATATGTCAATAATTGAATCCTGATTACTTATAAATCATTCAATTTTGGATTGATTTGTTTGAGTTTGATTAAATGTTTGGCATTTAATTTAGTGTTGAAATGATGATTGTAAAACCATTTTAGCAGTTCTTTTTTTTTTTTTTCAAA
>Ga0209489_102485_pt1 | contig 37512 bp, 21 predicted proteins | sample SiratrowhiteBW_FD_187527 | JGI IMG/M metagenome (GOLD analysis project Ga0209489, IMG submission 187527) | Root nodule microbial communities of legume samples collected from California, USA - Siratro white BW (SPAdes) (version 2) | ecosystem: Host-associated > Plants > Roots > Nodule | place... | reverse complement strand
TTTTTTGAATGAAATTAATTATGATAATTTAATAGATAATTTTGCATCACAAAAAGCTCGAAAAATAAATTTTAGATAAAAATATCATAAATTTAATTATTTTATTAATTTAAAAAAGGCCTCATTTCTTTTTTATTCGCTTTAGGCCTCCTAATGCCTTAAGCCGCCACTGCTCTAGGTATAGGTAAATAAAGAAAATAAAATGATTACAATCTGATAATGTCATAAAAATAAATAAATAGAATTGATGGTAATTTGATTCTATCATAAAGACAAAATCACATAATTGATATTAGTTTCCTTCTAGAAGCCTTGTATCCATATTCTTTGAAACCCTCCGCAAGCTGGGGAGCAAATATTGATGAGACACAGCTTGAAACAAATATTCTTGAAAGACTTAGGACCTAAGGCTTTGGTATAAATTTCTGCTAGTTGATCTGTAGTGGAAATGAGAAGCAAATGGATGAGACCCTTCTCCAATTTTTCTCTAACAATGTGACAGTCTATTTCTATATGTTTGGTGCGCTCATGAAATACTGGATTTGTTGCAATATATCTTGCTGAATCATTGCCACAATATAAAAGAGATGGTTGCTCAAAAGGAACTTTCAAATCTTGAAGAAGATAGACTAGCCATTGAATTTCACAGGTAACAGTGGCCATTGGCCTGTATTCAGCTTCACAGGAACTCTTTGATATTGTTCCTTGCTTCTTTGATTTCTAGGATATAAGGAAATTTCTAAGATACACACTAAAACCAATCACTGATTGTCTTGAAACACTACAGGTGCCCCAATCACTATCACAAAAAGCTTTGAGATGGGTAGAACTGTTGGAAGAGAAAAATAAACCAAGACTTGGAGCTCCTTTAATATATTTGAGAATTCTAATTGCTGCATTATAGTGAGCAATTGTAAGCTTATCAAGAAATTGAGAAAGTTGTTGAACAGAAAATGTGATGTCAGGTCGGGTATTAGTGAGATACATAAGACTTCCAATCAACCTTCTATAGGCATGAACATCAGTAAAAGGCACACTTCCAGTAAAAGACAATTTAACAAGATTATCCATAGGAGTGACTGCAGGTTTGCAGGCTAAAAGACCTGCATCTGTTAATAACTCCAATGCATATTTCCTTTGATTTATCATTATCCCTTCTTACCTCTTGCCACTTCAAAACCAAGAAAATATCTTAAATCACCAAGATCCTTGATCTTGAATGTCTTATTCAAAACTTCTTTGACTCGATCAATCTCTTCTTTATCATTTCCTGCCAAAATTATATCATCCACATACACCAATAATGTTGTAAAAGATCCTTCAGAAGAATTAATAAATAAGGAATAATCATTCATAGATTGAGTATATCCCACAGAAATTAAACAAGATGACAATTTAGCAAACCACTCCCTGCCAGCTTGCTTAAGGCCATATAAAGCCTTTTTTTAATTTACAAACTTGTCCTGGTTGAATAGAAATCAATCTAGGAGGAGCAACCATGTATACATCTTCTTTCAACTCTTCATGTAAGAATGCATTATTTATGTCTAACTGTTTTAACTCCGAGTTATATATAGAGGCTAAAGAAAGAAGCAACCTTATAGTGGTCATCTTTTTTACTGGAGAAAAAGTTTCAAGGTAGTCAATGCTCTCTGCTTGTGTGTATCCCTTCGCCAATAATCTTGCTTTATATCTTTCAACAGTCCCATCAACATTATACTTTATTTTGAATACCCATTTACAACCTATGGCAGTTTTGTTCTTCGGAAGAAGAATAGTCTCCCATGTTTGATTTGACTCCAAAGCAGATATCTCACACTGTATAGCCTTCCTCCAACAATCATATTTCACAGCTTCAGAATAAGTGTTTGGCTTAACATGTGAAGAAATAGACATAACAAAAGGTTTATAAGATGATGATAATTTATCATAAGACAAAACAGAATTCAAAGGATATTTAGCTCTACAACAAATATTGGAAACATTGAGATTACAATGATAATCCTTTAGATACTCAGGTGGTCTTTTTGGTCTGGTACTCATTCGAATGGACTGTGTTATTTCATGATTCTCATCAAGGTTTTGGTCTCTATGGGAACAAACTTCTTCAGGGATCTGAATGTTTGATTCATGGTCATCATTAACATTATTTTCAATATTATCACGGGGTGTAAAAATAACTTGTGATGGCTGATTCAAAATAGATTAATCTTTTGTAAACAGATTTTGATTTTGATCATGAACTTCTGGACTGTCAATTTCATTGCTAGTATCTTTAACCCTTTGATATGGAAAAACATGCTCATAGAAAACAACATCCCTAGACACAAAAATTTCTATTGATTGAATATTCAACAAAATATAGCCTTTTGTCCCCTTTTTAAAACCAATAAAAACACATTTTGATGCCCTTGGATCAAATTTACTTCTATTTGTTGACAAAGTGCTAGCATAACATAAAGATCCAAACACCTTCAATTGATTAAAATCTGGTGAAGTTTTGTAAAGCATTTCATGAGGAGAAAAATCATTTAAAACAGGTGTGGGAAATGAGATTGTATCATGAGAGCTCTTGCTTCATTTAATAAATGACCATGTTTCCTTTCAACTACACTATTTTTTTGTGGAGTATTGGCACATGAAGTTTGATGTATTATTCCTTTGTTGATAAAAAATTAGTCATGAAAAATTCAATCTCATTATCACTTCTTATTACTTTAATTGTTGTCTCAAATTGTGTCTGAATAAAAATAACAAAATTTTCCAAAATCTTAACAACTTCAGATTTTTGTTTTAAAGGAAAAACCCATGTGTATCTTAAATAATCATCAACTATGGTCAAAAAATATTTATGACAATGAATTGATGATGATGAGTATGGTCCCAACATATCAACATGAATCAAATCAAAATATTTTTTAGATTTAGATGCACTAAGAGGAAAGGGAAGTCTTTTTTGCTTTTCAAAATGACAAACATCACAAATAAAAGATTTGTTATATTTAACAAAAGGAAATTTATTTTTGATAACATCAATAGATTTGTTTGAAACATGCCCTAACCGAAAATACCAAAGGTTTTCGAGATCACTAGTAGTAAAATTGACAGTACTGGTGATATAATATGTGGAGATTTGACAGGTTTGATTTGAAGGTTTTGATAAGAAAGAACCCTGAGTATATAAAGTCTATCTTGCATCTCAGATGATGCAATAACTTTCAAGGATTTTTTGTCCTTAATGTGACAATCATTAAAATAAAAAATAATCACACAAGATAAATTAGCAATTAACTTTGCTATTGAAAGAAGATTAAAAGTGAAGTTAGGAATATACAAAACATTATCTAGGACATGATCTTGATTGATGAAAACACTTCCAGAATAATCTGCAATGACTTGATTTCCATTTGGTAATCTGACAGAGATAAGATTAATTTGATGATATGAAGTAAAATGAGTCAAGGATGAACAAATATGATCAGTAGCACCACTATCAAGAATCCAAGAACTAAAGGAAGAGAAAAATTTATTACCAGTGTGTGTTGTGTCAGAAGGAATGACAGAGATTTGATTAGAGGCATTGTCACTAGATTTAGACTGTTGTAAAAGGCCTAACAATGTTTCATATTGCTCGAGAGTATAAAACCAATTTGCTGAGAATGTACTTTTGACCTTGAACCTTTATGATTCTGCTGGTTACTATTACAGTCTACTTTCTGATTTTTAAACTTGAACTGAGGTGGAAAACCATGTTTTTTATAGCATGTATCAATCACATGCCCTATCCCCCCACAATGACTGCAGACTTTGGAAGGAAGTATATCGTCTTTCATAACTTCTTCTACTAGTATCAATATTTGCCTTTGACTGATTATAAAAAAATTATCTCTCGTTGTGTACCGAGAGAACAAATCATATGTTGTTGAGAACTAACATGATAAGGTGAACTAAAATCTTTTGAGGGATCAACAATTTCGGCCATGATAAATGTAACAAATAGAGCTCTCAAATTAGAGCTATGATACCATAATATGAAAAATAAAGAGATGAACAAAAATAAACATAGAATATGAGATGAAAATACTCTCACTGTTTTTCTATCCTATTTGATCAAAAATAGAGAACTGAATATATATAAATATTGTACCCTCACTCTAGGTATAGCTAAATAAAGAAAACAAAAATAAAATAATTAAATGATTACAATCTGATAATGTCATAAAAATAAATAAACATAATTGATGATAATTTGATTCTATCATAAAGATAAAATCACATAATTGATATTAGTTTTCTGCTAGAAGCCTTGTATCCATATCTTCTGAAATATCGTCTGATAATTTTTATGTATGTTTGAAATTTTTGAAATACTAGGAATTTAGTGTTCAACACTTGCTTTGCTAGTGGTGTTTATGTGCAAAATAGATGGACTTGTCTTGCTTTTGTGTTGAAAGTAATTATGTCTTGGATGCATATAACGTGTTTATGAAAAACTATTACCATATATTGATTTTGTGTTTGTTTTTTCAACCTTTTGAGTGAAACTGAATAATCAATTTGTAGCCCCCAACATCACTGAAAGGTAATTCTGTAAGATACTTATCAAAGGAAGTTTGACTCATATAGCATCATAAGTTGGTTAATTGAGTGGAAAAAACACGGTTTGGTAGAAGAATAGATGTATCATGTATGTTTGAGAATTATGGTTGGTTTGAAAAAAGAACTTACGTCGTCTACTTCTTTAATCATTGTTACAAAAAAGTTAGTTTTTTTTAACTGGAAGCACTTAATTTTTAGAGGCTGCATTGTAAATGGAATATTTAGTTTACTTAGTGAGTGGATCAGGGCCTGCAAAATATGGTAAGGACTTTAGTACCTTACTGTGCCATGTGATGAACAAATATTTTTAACTTAAGTTATAACATGCAAGTTTATTGTTACAAAAGTTTCTGCAACTTATATTTTACAGTGTAGTTGTGTGGCTGAAATTTGTTTCTTGTTGAGGCTTTAAACATTGTACAGTAATTGCATCTGCCTCAGCCCACAAAGTCTGAATACTTTTGGTAGCATCTCTTTCTTGGGTAAACTTGAAAAGACTGTTAATTTACGACTTCATATTCTTGCTCCTTAGTCTCTCTCTATATAATACTTTTTTTTATTTTTACCTTTTTTTACCATTTGTAAGTTTTCTTGATAAAAAAAACTATGCATAAAGATTAAAGGTTTTTATTCTATAATTATAATAATTAATAAAAACTAAAGTAGTTTATAATTTTTTTATACATATCTATTATTATTATTTTATTTGGATGGAAAATTACAGGTACTTCTATTATATAATTGTAACATTATAAAAATTAATAAAAAACTTTTTATGTACATAACTTTTTATAATTTTAAGACAAATTTAGCAAATTTTTTAATTAATCTATAATTTATAACAATTAATAATGAGATGGAATGTTGTAATTGTTTTTTGGTGTACATATTTTGTTTTCTTATTCTTTTGTATTTTTATATTTCTTAAGCAGCTTTTTATTTTTTATGATAAGAAAAACTACCCATAAAGATTTTTTTTTTTTGTATAATTATAAGAAGTAATAAAAAATCGAATATTTTATTACTCTTTTTATACATATTTTATTATATTTTCTTTTATTTTGATGAAAAATATAAGTATTTATATTATATAGCTGTAACATTATAAAAATTAATTTAAAATATATTTATGAGTTTTTATACAGAATTTTTTATAATTTTAATATAAATTTTAGCAAATTTTTATTTTTTATGGTAATAAAAAATAATAGACAAATAGTCACGTATATGTGTTTTTAACTACTATATATTAATATTTATCAATATTTTATGTCACTTAAACCAAATTAAACTCCTTTTCAGGGAAAAGTGTTCATTTTTATATTTGGAAAGCTGTAAAAGAAGAAAAATATATGTTATTTTTAATTTTGATTGTTTTGATCTGAATTTAATAATACTTGTTATAAAAGATGATAGTATACGTTTGCTAGTTGTGATGAGTTTGGTGTAGTTGAGTTAAAAGAAGGTTTTTTATTGATAAATTATTTTACTGTTTATAGTCGTAAATAATACTATAGGATTGAGTTATCACAATCAATTGCTACAGATGTATCGTTGTTGGATCAAACTGATTTTGACATTGGTTGGTGGGGTGTTAGCTAGTTGTAAGTACTTATATGTTCTGGTAATGTAAAAGATGACAAATTTGGGACCGAACACGCGTAAAAGGCCTTTACACTAAACTTTTAACGATGATTAAAGTACGGCTTATTTCTGCACTTCCTTCATCTCATCCATGCCTCCATGATTTTTTTAAATGACGCAAATATTCTTATTGAAATTATAAATATGATTATGAAATAATTTAAAAATAAAAATTATAAATATGATTATGAAAGAATTTAAAATAAAATGCAGGGTCTTCTTATCCTCAAATCTATTCTAAAAACCACAGAACTCCCATAAATATGATTAATTACTTATCTTCTAATATTTAATGGAAGATTTTTCTTTTACTTGTTTTTGAGTTTTCATATCTTAAAGAAGTTGAATGCAATTGGCAAACATGAGAAGTTGTAGGAGACAAAATTAATTTGAGATGGAATATGAAATTGTATCTAGAGTAAAGTTAGGTCAATATTATTAGAAAGAGTCTACAAGAAAGTCTATAAAGAAAACAAGAGAACTTAGGAATAAGTTTGAAAAGTTATTTAGACAAGATTTCATTATTAATTTCAAGTTAGAAAATTATAAGACTAAGCACTCTTATTTATCTTAAGGTGATCTAAATGTAACAATAGATATACTAAGTTATGTTATTCTAAACTTAATTTATTAATAATCTAAATACAAGGTTTAAAATTTTGTACTTGTTGACCTAAAATAAAAAGCCAAAAATAAACTCCTAAACTACATTGTACAAATTTTATAGGTAGAGGTCTTGTGTCCCTGATGCTACATATTCTCTAGAGAGATTTTTTTAAAGATTGAATTTAAACTCAAAAGACTAATTGGAAATCCAAACTCTAAGAAGCTCAAACTTCTAAAAAACTCTCGATCAATCCCCTAGCTCTGTGATATCTATTTTGTTGGATACATGATATATTGTTAACTAACATTTAAATATAATCGATATTATATTTGTTATACATTTATCTTAAGAAAATAAAAAGAAAAGAAACGAACTAAATTGTTTATTATCTATGTTCACTTAAAATAAAAATAAAAATACTTAACTATTTATACGCATCACGTAGAAGAAAAGTTATTAGTAATAATAATTACAAAAGCTAACAACCTATAAAAACTAACAATTATTTATACAATTACCCCCTCCCCTCAAACTCAACAAGAAGATTTTTTAGAAGAAAAACTCTTCATGTTGAGTTTATCCTTACAAAAAGCAAAATGAGTTGAAGATAGAAAATTGGTTAGCACATCATTGATCAAGAGCGAAAATATGATAAATGTAGAGTTGCTCTGCCATAATCTTTTGCCTAAAAAAGAAAACATCAATCTTCATGTGTTTAGTGTGATTATAAACGCAACACTTTGATTGTCATAAAGAAGAACATGAGTAGTAAAGGAAACTTGAAATTCAGTGTGCAATGTAGAAATCCATGTAAATTTAATGGAAGTTTGAGTTAAACTTTTATACTCAACCTCAATATTAGAAAAAGTATTAACTCATTGTTTTCGAGACCACTAAGATATTACATTAGGATTAGGAAAGATGACTTATCTTGAACTATAACGTCTATCATCACCATTAAATGTCCAATCAACATAAGGCTTTCAACACTACAACGAAATTACAGATTACGGACGATAATTACCAACTGATACTTATCTTTCAGAAAAAAGATCATTACTTTGAAGAAGAATTACCGATGGATAATAAAATCTATCAATAATCATTTATCTGTCATTAAAATTTGTTGTTAAGTTAAGGGTCACAATATTTAAAGTTCTTATTTATTGATAAATTGATTGTTAAATTATTTGTCAGTAAAATCTATCAATAAATTAATCACTAAATTATTTTTTTTAATCATTTACCAATCACTAAAATTTGTCACGGTTAAATTATTTATTGGTTAAATTCATCCATAATTATTTACCGTCATTAAAATCTGTCAATAATGGTTTATTTTATTGTTAAAATGTATTAGTAATTATTTATTGATCACTAAAATTTGTGGGTAAGTTAAGCAACAAAGTGTTTAAACAGTTTATCTGAGGGTAAAATCTTTGGAAAAATTGACCACTAAATTATATGTTGGTCAAATTTGTCAGTAATAATAGCTTATTCGTTGCTAAAATTCATCAATGTGTGAAATTATTTATAGGACCTGACTATAATTTGACCACTAAATCATTTGTTAATAAAATCCGTTAGTAATAATGATTATGATGATAAAAATAATTATGATAATAATAATAGTAATAATTATAACTATTATAATAATAATAATAATAATAATAATAATAATAATAATAATAGTAATAATGGCAATAGTAATAATAATTATGATAATAATAATAATAATAACAAAAATAATAATAATTATTATTATTATTATGATAAATAAATATTAATTGAGTTAAGAATAAATAGCAATAATTATGAAAATAATAATAATCATAATAATAATAAATTAAATATGGTAATGATAATTATTATTATCATAATAATAATATTTATAATGATTATTACTATTATTATTATGATAATAACAATATTAAAATAATAATAAATATTAATCAAAATAATAATATTAATAATTATTATTATGATAATAATAAAAATTAAAAAAAATTATAATAATTAATGTCACTATTACTATTATTACAATTATTATTATTATTATTATTATTATTATTATTATTATTATTATTATTATAAATTTTGTCTGATGCAATAGGTGAATTTGATTCCAAAATGCAATAGATTGTTAATAATAATAATAACATTAATAAAAATAATGTTCATGGTACATACGGATGAATTTTGATAATTGCTAAGATTTATTTTTCTTGTAGTACAAGGATAAAGGTTGGACGAGATGTAGGCTAAAAATGTAGCCTATGAAACAAAATATTTTTAAGATGTTGTAGTATTCATTTTACAGCAACCCAGAATTTAGTGGTTTGATCATAAATTGATAAGCTCTAACATAGAAGTAGAACGAGTTTCTGCCATGTGTTTTGTGATAGTAGGATTCCTTAGACTACCCAATACATATAGCATGTCTCATGACGAATGGTCTTATAAAGTATATGAGTTCCTAACTTGGATTTAAACAATAATCAAGTCGTAGCAATAAAATATTTTTCTAGATAAAAATTAAGTGTTTAAAATATTATTTTCAACATCAAATATATCAATGCTTGAAAACATTTTATTGTAAATAGTCTTACAATCATCCTCTTAAAGAAACAAGCGAATCTAAACGTGATTAATTGTGATTAACTATTATATATAAAAATATTGATTGAAATGTTTCTATAAACAAAACAGAGGTAGTAGCGCTTTGAAGAAAATAAGAACTTTTCTATTAAGCTTCTATGTCAAAGAAGATAGAAGATTTTCGTTGAAGTTCAAGCAAATATCTGAGTGCTAACAAAATCAAAGTTATAACAGTCATATTTCAAGCCTATATACACAATTCAAGTTGTAGATGAAGAACATGCAACTAAAACATAAATTTTTTTCGATTATATAGTGATCTTGTAGTGTTCTTTTGTGGTGACTGATAATCTTTTTAATTCTTTACATAGTGAAGTATACCGGATAAGTTTTATTGGTGTCTTCCCTGAGAGTGTTATTTTCTTTAGAAAGGTCTTAATGTTAGAGAGAAATTAAGAGGGTATAACCAAGAGTGAGTTTTTATACTTGTGAGAACCATGAATGTTTTGTGTATTGGCTTGTAACTAGGAGTGATTAGTGTATTGGTTTGTAATAAATTGATTTGTTTAGCTAAAACTCTTAAGCTATCTTTTAAGAAAGAATTGAATGTAGTTATTGAGTTTGGATAAACCACTCTTAAAGGTGAAAGATAGTCACTAAAACATAAGCCAAATTTCTTTTAGGATTTAATAACGCTAATTTTGTTCTTACATTTGTAGTCTTATTGTGTCTTCAGTATTTCTTCTTTTCTTATTTTTTATAATTGATATAGATTTGTATTTTCTATAGTAAAAAAGAGTTTTAGTTTAAATTGTACTAATATTGTATTTTTAGATTGTATTTATGTATTTCTTTACATTAACATTAGTCTACTAACTTGTTAATTTTTGTAGAGATTCTTTATTTTTAGAGCTTCAGTTTAGAAACTTGGAACGTGACTTTTGGACTTCAGAGTTATTGTACATAGTTTATAGACGGTCTTCTTTGTAATATAGATATTTTACGGGCCATTTTGATGTTAGCTTAGGCCCATTCATTTGTAGTTGGTTTATAAATACTATAAACTAGTATCTTACCCGTACAATGTACGGGATTTAATTAAATCAAAATAAAAAAAATTATATTCATATTTTTTTATATTATATTATTATTATTATTTACTTAATATAAGTTGGCAAAAACTCATAATTGATCCATAAAAAAAATATATAAATGATATTTTTAAACATCTGGACTAAGTCTTTTATAAGTCTTAAAATAGCTCCACAATCTTTCATATGACTTCAAGCATCTCGGTCAAAATCCTAAACCCTAAACCAAAAGTATCCAAAATATATTTAATTATTATATCATCATTTTTTTTTAATCTATTATGTAAATAACTTATTTAATTTTATAATAATTGTTTAAAAATATATATTATATAAATTTGATTTGTTAAAAATTGAAGAATTAAAATAAAGATTAAAAATAATAACAAATACTATATATTAATTACAAAATAATAATGTATAGTATTCATTAATGAAAAATAATTAAATTTATATACTCAAAAGCAATTAATGAATAAATTATGTCTTAAAAATTGAAACTTTATTAAAATATAATATAAAATAACATAAGAAAATTTTAATTATATATTTATTAAATATGAAGACTGACTTAATAGGTGCACATGCTCAACTGTTGTGTGAAGTTTTCATGCACATGTGAGTCACATTTACTATCTGTTTATTAATTGTATTGCCAATATCAAGGTTCTAGAAACATGAAGCTTGTGTCTTATTTAAGTGTTGAGCCAATATCAAGTTTCCACATAAATGTGGGCCATATTTCCATTTAATTTTTGCCAAAACCTCTTCACATCCACGTTTGTTAGAGATTGATTTTTTAATGCAATTAAATTGTGACCTTCTTATATGTGTTGTCAACTAATACAACCTAATTCACCTAATTAAAATTCATCTCTTTTGCTACTCTAGACCTTCCCTTAGTAATATCAATAGTGCCAGAACATGTCGGCCTCCCATCCAACCCCCTCAATCACATCGGTCAAGCCCACCATAAGTCCCATAACACGTCGGTCTCCCATCCAACCCCTTCAAACACGTCGGTCAAGCCCTCCATAAGTCTTAGAACAGCTCGACCTTCCATCACACGTCGGCCTCCCAACCCACCCCTTTAAACACGTCGGTCAAGCCCTCCATAAGTCTCAGAACACGTCGGGCTCTCATCCAACCCCTTCAAACTCGTCAGCCAAGCCCTCTATAAGTCTCAAAACAGTTTGGCCTCTCATCTAATCCCATCAAACACGTCGGCCAAGCCTTTGATAGGTCCCAAAACAGCTCGGCCTCCCATTCAATCCATTCAAACATGTCGGCCAAGCCTTCCATTTGTCCCAAAACTGTCGGTCGTCCTTCATATACCTTCAAAAACCTCGGTCAAGCCTTTCATAAGTTCCAGAACAACCCGGCCATTCTTCATATCCAAACACCTCGGTCAAGCCTTCAATAAGTCCCAGAACAGCTCGGTCATCCCTCATCATACCTCCAAACAGCTCGGCCTACTTTCCAAGGTGATGCATGACTACAAAAAACACACAAAACTCAAATAAAAAAAACACACACACACAAAACAAAAAATATCCAAAATATATTTAATTATTATATCGTCATTTAATTTTAATCTATTACGTAAAATAACTTATTTAATTTTATAATAGTTGTTTAAAAATATATATTATATGAATTTGATTTGTTAAAATTTGAAGAATTAAAATAAAGATAAAAAATAATAACAAATACTATATATTAATTATAAAATAATAATGTATAGTATTCATTAATGAAAAATAATTAAATTTATATACTCAATGACAATTACTGAATAAATTATTTCTTAAAAATTGAAACTTTATTAAAATATAATATAAAATAAAATAATAAAATATCAATAATATATTTATTAAATATGAAGATTAACTTTTCAGAGGTCATAAGTATCATTGGAACTAGGAAACTGGGTTTTAATTTTGTAAAATCAAATAAAAGGTGACTTGTTCAATTGTTGTGTCAAGTTTTCATGCACAGGTGAGACACAATTACACCTATTTAATAATTGCACTTCCAATATCAAGTTAGTTTCTACGAACATGTAGGTCACCCTTGCATGTGCCTTATTTAGTGTTGTGTCAACATCTAGTATCCACATAAATGTGGTCCTACTTTCATTTAATTTTTGTCAAAACCTCTTCATATTCAGGTTTGCATAAAGTTTGCATGCAAGTGGAGACCATCTCTTAGCATTATTTAAGATCACTTTAACACATTGTATCCAAATTTTTTTAATGTAATTAAATTATGACCTTGTTATATGTGTTGTCAACTAACACCACCCAATTCATCCAATTAAAATCAATGTAATTAAAATAAATCCAATTAAAATCAATGTAATTAAAATAAGAAAAATGAAGAGTCTCTTCTGCTACTCTATACCTTTTCTCTTCCTTCAAAGTTTCAACCCTATCTCAAAAAGAATAGTCACACATTTCAAATGAAGAGTTATTCATTTGAAATGAAGAGTCACCCTATTTAATATTTAATTTTAAATAAATTACATTACTAAGGATGAAGCGATTAATTATTCATTAAAATAAAATAGTAATTGAAAAATTTATTTTAATTGAATTTGATAATCTATATTACATTCACATACAAAAATATAGAAAAAAGTTGAAAGATTCACTATCTGTTTATTAATTGCACTGCCAATATCAAGGTTCTAGAAACATGAAGCTTGTGTCTTATTTAAGTGTTGTTCCAATATCAAGTTTCCACATAAATATGGGCCATATTTTCATTTAATTTTTGCCAAAATCTCTTCACATTCGCATGCAAGTGGAGACCACCTCTTAACATTATTTAAGATCACATATGTCTTTAACACATTGTATCCAGATTGATTTTTTAATGTAATTAAATTATTACCTTGTTATATATGTTTTCAACTAACACCACCTAAATATTAAAAAAAAAAAAGATGAATAGTCTCTTCTCTTTTGCTACTCTAGACCTTTCCTTAGTAATATCATAAGTGTCAGAACATGTTGGCTTCCCATCCAACCCCTTCAAACACGTCGGCCAAGCCCTCCATCAGTCCCATAACACGCCGGCCTCTCATCCAACCCCTTCAAACACGTCGGCCAAGCCCATCATAACACGTCGGCCTCCATCCAACCCCTTCAAACACATCGGCCAAGCCCATCGTAAGTCTCATAACATGTCGGCCTCCCATCCAACCCCTTCAAACACGTTGGCCAATCCCTCCATAAGTCTCAAAACTCATCGGGCTCTCATCCAATCCCTTCAAACTCGTCGGCCAAGCCCTCCATAAGTCCCAAAACAGCTCGGCCTCTCATCCAATCCCTTCAAACACGTCGGCCAAGCCTTTGATAGGTCCCATAACACGTCGGCCTCCCATCCAACCCCTTCAAACACGTCGACCGAGCCCTCCATAAGTCTCAGAACAGCTCGGCCTCTAATCCAATCCCTTTAAACACGTCGGCTAAGCCTTTGATAGGTTCCAGAACAGCTCGGCCTCCCATCCAATCTCTTCAAAGACGTCGGCCAAGCCTTGGATTGATAGGTCCCAGAACAGCTCGACCTCCCATCTAATCTCTTCAAACATGTCGGGCAAGCCTCCCATTTGTCCCAGAACTGCTCGGCCATCCTTCATGTACCTTCAAAAACCTCGATCAAGCCTTTCATAAGTCTCGAACAACTCGACCATCCTTCATATACCTCCAATAATGTATAGTATTCATAATGAAAAATAATTAAATTTATATACTCAATAACAATTACTGAATAAATTATGTCTTAAAATTTAAAATGAGAAAATTTCAATAATATATTTATTAAATATGAAGACTGACTTTTCAGCTTTTCATAGGTCATTGGGCACACACTTACATCTATTTAAATCTATTTATTAATTTTAATTTTATGTAGGCCACTCTTGCACGTGCCTTATTTATGTGTTGTGTCAATGTCTAGTTCTTCATATTCAGGCTTTTATTTATGTGTTGTGTCAATGTCTAGTTCTTCATATTCAGGCTTGCATAAAGTTTGCATGCAAGTGGAGACCATCTCTTAACATTATTTAAGATCACATATGTCTCTAACACATTATATCGAGATTTTTAATGTAATTAAAATTAATGTAATTAAAATTATAAAAAAATGAAGAGTCTCTTCTTCTATTCTATAAAATTAATGTAATTAAAATTATAAAAAAAATGAAGAGTCTCTTCTTCTATTCTATGCCTTCACTCATCCCTCGTCCTTCAAAGTTTCAACCCTATTTCAAAAAGAAGAGTCACTCATTTCAAATGAAGAGTTACCCATTTCAAATAAAGGGTCACTTATTTGAAATGAAGAGTCACCCTATTTAATATTTAATTATAAATAAATTACATCACTAAGGATGAAGCTTAATTATTTATTTTATTTGAATTTGATATATTACAGGCATGAGTGTCAAGAGTTAACCGGAGGTCATTAGAATTTAATGGGATTAAAACTCAATTAAAAGTTAGAATTTAATGGGATTAAAACTCAATTAAAAGTGATTTGAAGTCATGTTAATAAAAATGAATAGACAGTGACAGGTATAGATTTCAAATATACAGAACAACACACTACACGAAAAATACACGAAAAATACAAAATACAGGAAAAAGTTGAAAGATTCACCATTATTCCATAAATGTAGTGCTTGGAAACTCAAATTACAAGAGAATAAAAGAAAGAAAAATTAAATCTTGGTCTTCAACGGGGTCCTTGTTGTGTCAGTTTTCTTTGCTTGATCTGAACATTTTGCCCAAAACTTAAACCCCTCAAACAGAAAAGCAAACATTCAACATTAAAAAGATCAACCCATAGCTATCCCAAAAGAAAAAGGTTTTAAATAAATTGGACCTTGGCTAATCCTGAAAAAAATCAATTGTGAAATCTCAAGCCATTCACAAACCCGTAAATTTGATAAGAGAATAAAAAGGACTTATCTTTAGAGGTTCTTCCTTGTTCTTTACTTTCTCTGTCCATTGTGGAAGACTTAGGCGTACATTTTATGAATTGTGCCAAGAAAATCTAAGGTGAGAACTGTGAACAAAAATAGGTAGTGAAAAGCAGGAAAAGGTCAAACCTTTTAGATGTTCTTTGCCACCCATCATGAACGACACCTCCAAACCCCTACGTTTTCGTCGATTGAAGCCTTAGGCATACATTTTATGAATTGTGCCAAGAAAATCTAAGGTGAGAACTGCGAATAAAATAGGTAGTAAAAAGTAGGAAAAGGTCACACCTTTTATATCTTCTTCGCCACCCGCCATTGCACTCTTTGCTTCAATTGTTTGTGGATTCAGCCCCACCAAAATTTGAAATTGGAATGGAGATTAGGGTCTGAAATGGTTTTAAAGGAACATGTGGGAGAAGGCCTGAAAGACTTACAAATTGGAGAAGCACGTGTCTCACAATGAGACAACCACGATTTGTATTTACTGTCCTGACATGTGGTTTTGATTTCCTTTATAAGTAAATTCTTTTTGAAAATTGAATTTCAAATTTGAAATTTTTGAAAATTGTCACAAAATTGAGCTTCCACGATTTCCTATTGACTGCTTGACACGTGTTTTGATTTTCTTTATGGGTAAATTTTTTTAAAGTATTTTTTTTATTGATTTTTGTGGATTTTTGTAGAGGTGACACGTGTTAAAAGTTTCCATTTGTCCTTCCCACAATTATTCTAGTTATAGATAAGGAATAGATGAAGACAATTGAAGAAAATACAGAATTAGATTATCAGTGAATACAATTTTCTGTTTTATGATTTTACAGTTTATGAATATTTCAGGTTTTACCTATTAGAGTTCTTTGTTGTTCTCAATTTTCTAGAATCTTTTCTATTTTCTACGTTCTATTTTCTTCTATGATTTTCTGTTTAGAAATTTTTAGAAATTTACAGTTTTTATTTTTATAGATATGAGGTGAATTAACCTTTTGAAGTTAAAAGTATGAATGTTTACATGTTCAAGTTGTTTTCTATTATTGAATTCTTGTGTTATTCAATTCTTGATTAAGAATTATTCTTTTTTCATATATACAAACCTATAGCTTTTGTATTTTTTTTTCGTTAAACAAGCAATTCATGTTTGAGTTTCTTACCTTTAAGATGGAAAATATCTGGATCACCATGATTTGAGTTTGATGTTTCACAATTTTAGAATGAATTTTCTTCTCGTTATTGTATTTCCTTTAATTTTTGTTTTTACAATTTAATTTATTAATTTAATTCCTTTCGATTACCTTTAAGGGTGAAAATATCTAGACATATTTTCTGTTCACGGACCTTTTATTTGCCATATACTTTCAATTTATAGATTTTCTTCTTTATTTAATACTTCTGGTCAATTACAACTTTCATACCACTATAAAAGTAGTTTAACATAGCCAATTCCAATTCAACAAGTTAGTAAACTCTTTCTTTTGAGTGGACTATAAACTTCATTATAATAACATAATTCATTGTTTTGAAAATTCAATTTTTAATAATAAGTCATTAAAATAACAAAATAAGACACTTGAATATGTTTCGATTGGACCTGTTACAAATTCACCAAAAACGGATTAAGTTGACTTTGGTACACTAAATAAAAACAAACTAAACACTTTGATCCACCTCTCTTAATAAGATGGATTCCCAGGTCCTTTCAAAATTTTAACAACGAATTTTTTTATTTTAAAAAAATATTCCAATAAAAAGGTTATTAAAAAAATCTAAAATATATTAATAATTTAGTATAAATTTCATTTTAAGATTTTTTTATTACTATTACATAAATAAAATTTAAAAATAAAGTAACAATAATATGAAATATCAATTTTGATTTTTTTAACAACATTAAAATCTTAAAAGGTTAAAGATTATAAACTTCAAATTTAAATTTTTAATAATTTAAAGAAATGATAGACTGACGGGTTGGTCTAACTCAACTTACCAATAACTCATTCCATTGGTAGATTAGATGGAACTAAGCGAGTCACAATAGAATAATTTAACTTCACTCATCATAATTTTTTTTCTTTTTAGCATATTGAAATAAGTCAAGTGGACTTATTCCACTTATCACTAATATCAATCATTTTCAATTCCTAATTCATTGAATTATTTTCACCAATACATTGTTACCTTTTTAAATTTTACTTTTACATTTTCTCTTTACATTAAGAGTCTTCATTGACATTATATACATACACGAATGCAGTTAATCAACTTAAAAGAACATATTTACATTATCCAAATAGCAATTTGCTCTAAATCTCATTACAATTAACAGTAAAACTATTTTATTAATTACCACACAAATTTTGCAATTAACATAAATATATAGTGTTGAAATTTTTTAAGCTGGTTTATCGAAGAGAAAGTATTAATCAGATTTAAACAACCTCCAACTCCCCAATCCTCCTCTTTTTTAGTCCTTAAAAATTTTAATTATACAATTATTAAGTGTTCGGATTGTTCAATAGTCTCAAGTAACCTGGAAGTTAAGACTTAAAAATAGTTTAAATATATTTTTTTTAATTTATCAAAATATTTTTTAAAAAATAAAATCGTAATGAAACTCAAAATAAACAATACTTCTATATGATAATTGATCTTACTAATGTTAGGAATTTGAAATTGTAAGATTAAATATAAATTCAAATGATTTATATTCCAATTTAGAGGTTTAATGTCGTTGAAAATTCAAACAAAAGGACTTGACTTAACACTAGCAAATGTCAACCTAAGCTGCGCGTGTAAAAAGAATAATTCTTCAACATCACTTTTAACCACGTTGCTTGATGATATTGAGAAAAAATGAAAAAAAAAAATAATCCCTGTTGAAATGAATTTCCATTTTATCTTAACCAGACAACTGAAAATAATATATTTCTTTCGTAACTTTTGTGGAACTTTTGCTTTAAAAGGCCTATAACTCATGACCCAATGATTTATGAAATAGGAAAAAGCTCAAATGCACGTTTCCACCTCAAAGTTCTAATAATAAGAAAACTCTGCTTCGTGTGACCAAAAATTTAAAAGCACCCTTTAACGTTGTAACATATTTTCCATGCGATTCCTTTCTTAATCTCAATGACTTTAACGTTTTAACGTAATTTTATTGCGACTCTTTCTTAATCTCAACGACTTTTATTTAAAGTTAGTCTGAATGAGTATTTAAATTCTTTGGTTAGGTAATGCAAATCGTCAATGTTGAACGCTTTTCGGATTTTATATATATATATATATATATATATATATATATATATATTGTTTATTCATTTTGCGGAAAACCGTGTCCCAAAATCTCTGTGGTCGCCTTTGTTTTATGAAATGAAAAAGACAAAGATGATTTCAATGTCCCCAGCCCAACAGACTGGCTAGTACTGTCTTTTTGTACAAACTAAGAAAAAGTCAACTGTTTGTATATTACAATAAACATGTCATCATAAACACAAAAAATAAACACTAAGTTAAAATCAATTAATATATTTTAATTTGGATAAATAGTAAGTTTCGTAAAATAAATATTAACATATTTTGTTTTTAATACATTAAGATCGTGTTAATTTTATTTGAACTCTATTAATGATTAATGTAATTAGGTGATGAAATATCTGTGTGATATTTATTGATCGATATGTGCATTCTTGTAAAGGAAAAATCTAATGTTAATGTATAATTAAACTTAATATTAATTGCATCTTGTCACGATGTTATGCTAAAACAAAAGTAGTCCTCACATTTTTATACTATGCAGCATCTAACCAAAATAACTTAGACAGTGAACAATATATATATATAAGTGGATAACAAGCACAAGTTTATTTTAAAATTGTCTACCATATAAACAATAGAAGGTAATCAAAGAAGACAAGAAAGAATATAGCATATGAAAATAATGTTCTTCAATTAAAATGTTAACAAACTTTAATTTATGTCTATAATATAAAATTTGTTAAAAGACTATAATTTTGTGAACTCCTGTTCAATTTACTTTTTTAATGTATTACTTAAACAACAACTCTCATTTGAAATACTATTTAATATTATATAAATCTGGATAATTCAAAGACCTATTTTACATTGGTTTAATAAATATAAACAATCATTTTCTTATCTTTTTTTCACTAGAACTACATAAAGCTTAGATTAAATGAAATACAAAGATGAACACTAGTGGCAAACAAATATTTCTCAATGAAATATAAACACACAAGTCACAATCTCTACACCAACTTCAACTTTGCAATCATATATTTATTATTATTACTTTTATTATGACAATTATTATTATTATCACTATTAGTAAGTAATATTAAGTATATTATTAATTATACAATGTTAATAATATTATTATTACTAATGTTTATAATACTACTAATGTTAATAATAATAATAATAAACTTAATATTGTTATTAATAATAATAATAATTTTAATATTATTGATAATAATAACAGTAACAATAATAATATATTATTATTATTATTATAAAAATATTAATAATGTTAATAATAATAATAATTTTAATAAAATTAATTATTAATATTATCTACGGAAAAATCTGTTACATATGGACTTGGTTTCATAGGTAATGCCAAATTTACCTACTAATTAGGATCCATATATAACCTATAGATTTTGTCATAGATAAAATTCGTAGGTAAAATCTATATGAAATAGATTCGTAAGTAAAATTCGTATGTAATACTAAATTTACCTATAGATAAAAATTTATTCGTAATAATCCGTAGGTAAATCGAGAATTTTTTGTAGTGCACCCACTCACTTCCTCCCCTTGTGTGCCTACTCCTAATGTGGAATAACTTGTGTTGGGCACTACTTTTTTAACATGGCACTTTTGGCTCATTTTTTCCTCTCTCTTCAAGAGGATAAGGGATCATTATTTGCCATTATTTGCCTAGTTAAAGGGAGATTCATTTTTCAAACTTTTGGTTTTAGAGCTTCTTTGAATACCTCTATTTTCCTTCTTAGCTATCTACCTTCCTCCATCATTCATCCTTTCTTTTCTATACTCATCATGACAATGAAGAGTTAGGCCTATTTTTGTTCGGGTTAAATGTAACCAGCTAAATTCTCATGTAGTTCATATTATTTATGTATGTGAGGTATCATCTAGACAATGATGACTGTTTCTTTAGAACCATTACTTGACAATCTAAAATTTGAAAGAACAATTAGAAGAAACAACACAAACAACTAAAGGAAGCTAAGGTATTAGATGAGCAAGTTGTCCTTCAATCTTCTTCTTCTACTACTATTGCCACACATAATCTTGACCTCAAATCACTAGAGTTGTTATCCTTTAAAACTTTTTGTTCGGGCCTTCCATTTGAACTCTAAGGTTAAAATTTCTAAATTTTTCTAACAATAATTATTCTTGAACAAGTATACAGGTAATATGAAGAATTTTTTAATCAATGCATAAACCACAACATTGGCTTTTCATGAATGATATTTTAGTTTGAAATCATAATCTTTTGAAAATTATATTAATCTCCTCTACTTCTTCTTTAGCTTCTTTTGATAAAAAAAAATATTTGAGACTTTGTGATCAATAAACATCACAAAATAAACTATCATCTTATCTTGCACTAACACATCCTACACCTCTCTTTCAAGCATAACAAAATGATTTAAACTCTCGTTGGAGGATAGGAATAATTAGTATTAAGGTGGTGGTTAATTTCTCTTTTAACTCTTGAAACTTTGTTCAGACCTATCACTTCACACACAAAAAAATGGTTTTCTTTTCCTGGTAAGAATGATCAAAATAGGAATAATTTATAAAATCCCTTAATAAACATTCTATAGTATTTAGGTAAACCTAAGAAACTTCTAATTTGTGATATTGAGTTAGGTCTCTTCTCCTCTAGCACTACACTTAATTTATTTGGGTGTACAAATACTCCTTCCTAGGATATTGAATTTAAAAAACAACCCTAGAGTGTTTTCAAGGTTTTTTAAGGTCTTAGAATAAATCAAAATATTGTATATGAACATCACTACAAAATTGTTTAGGGAGAGTCTAAAACTTTTATTCATGTCAAATGTATGATGATGTTCTTCTCTTGTTGTTTAATCAGAAGTCCTAAGAAGAACTTCAATTCTCCCATCATACTTACTTCAAACTCACCCTACATTAATTTAAAAAAAAAAGTAATTATATAGGATTTCATTAGTAGCACCGAATATAAATCATTAACATATATTTAAACAATAATAAAATTCTTATCGTTCTATATTCGAACTAAGGTTGTATCAACATTGTCTCGTATAATTTCAAGAAGAAAATTGCATGGTCTATAATACCAAGCTCCAAAAGCTTGTTTAGGACCGCCAATTTAAGTTTCCAAATATGGTTTGACTTGGAAGGGTATTCAAAACTTGGAGTTTGTTTTATGAAGACTTCTTCTTTAATAAAACCATTAATAAAAGAACTTTTAACATCCAATTGAAAAATCTTAGTGTTTTTTTTGTGAGTTGCAAAGGCTAAAAAATTCTTACTGCTTATGAGTTTGCAACAAGAGCAAAGGTTTCGGTAAAATTTATACCTTCTTTGTCTTGTGTTACTAATCTAGCTTTATTCCTTACCATTTTTGCTTCCTTATCAAGCTTGTTGCATAAGATCCATCTTGTCCCGATCATACATTGATCTTTAAGTGAAGGAACCAACATCTAGACGTTGTTTCTGGTGAAATGACTAAGATGTTTCATCTCTAAAAGAGGATCTGATCCTCACACCTTCATTTATCTTACCAAGGATGTGGTCTTGAGGGTGAGAAGAAATGAACCTCTAGTCCTTCTATTAGGTTTGACACGTGTGATCCTTTGAAAAACATCCAATGACCTTGTTGCATTTGATACTTTCTTGTATTTACTTGATTTGCATCTTATGTTTTTATGTGAAGATCTGCAAAGTCATTTTCTATATATGATAGTCTCCTATCAGTTTGTTCAAATATTTGATATTTATGATTTCTTCAACAGCTAAAGTATGAAAGTTGTGAACTTTGTAAGTCTTTGATTTTTTTGAATAGCCTAAAAATATACTTTTATAAACTTTGGAATCAAATTTTCCAATTTGATTGTTGGTGTTAAGGATATAACTAGAATAACCAAAACCTTGGAGATAACAATATTGGGTTTTCTATCCCTCTATAGTTCATAAGGAGTTAACAATGGTTTGGTGAAAACTCTATTTTGTATAAAACAAGTAGTGTTAATTGCTTCAACCCAAAAGTATTTTTCTAGCAATGATTTCTCACAAAGTATTGTTCTAGTAATCTCTTAGACAGTTTTATTATTCAGTTCCACAACTCCATTTTGTTTAGGTATTCTTGATGAAAAGAAATTGTGACGTACACTATTGGATTAATAGAACGATTCAAACTTTCCATTTTCAAACTGAGTGTCATGGTCACTTTTGATGCTTGAGATACAAAAACCCTTCTTCATCTACACTTTCTTTTAGAATATTTCAAACACCTTAAAAAGAGATGTTCTTATCAGTTATAAAGAGTACTCATGTAAATTTGGAATAATTATCTACTATAACCATACCATATTTTTTTTTCACCTAAACTGAGCGTTCTCATGGTTCAAAATAAATGTACATAAGTTATAAAGGTCTAGCAGTTGAAACAATTTTTTTTGGATTTAAATGAACTTTTAATTTGTTTCTATTATTGGTATGCTTCACAAAGAATATGGTTTTTCCATGAAAGATTTGGTAGACATCTAACAAGTTTTTTCTTTGAAAGTTTTGAAATGTATTTTAGATTTAGTTGCCTAAGATTATTATACCAAAGTCATATTTCATCTTCTTTGAAAAGTAGACAAGTTATTGTCTGCTTACTAGGATCTATAAGATCAATCTTATATAGATTATTTTGTCATCTAGTTGAAAAGATGATTTGTCCATAAAACATATACACTATACGTTGATCCTTCTTGAAAGAGACCGTGCAATTATTGTCACATAGTTGACTTATGCTGAGTAGGCTATATTTGAGTCCTTCAACATAAGGCATATTTTTTATCGAGACAAGAGAAGAGATACATATTGTAATGATACCTGATATTTTTCCTTATCTATGTCATTGAAGGCTACTTTGCGTCTATCATGGTGCCTTAACTTGAGGAATGTAGGCCTTGCACCTGTCATATGCCATGACCTTCCTTTACACAGGAACCAACTTAGTTCTTGACCTCTTCCTATAAAGCAAATATGCAACACGAGTAATGATTTCTTTTGGCTCTCAAATCCTTTTAGGCCTTTTCTTGTTAGCTTTGCTTGTTTGCCTTTTATGTTTGCTTCAAACATTGGCATGCACAAACTTACCATAGTGATGACAAACAACCTTAACATTTTAATATTTTTGTTACTTTTTAGGTCATAGCCAAGACCAGACTTATCTTATACATGTCTAGAATTTGAGAAAAGAAGATTTAGAGATTTGGAACTCTAATTTTTTTTAAGAAAAAAAAAACATGATTATGAGATGTTATCTTTCCTTCTAAACCTTCATTTTCTTAGAATCTTATGTTTGAGTCTATTTTAGACTTTGGCATTTTCTCCTCAATTGTTAACTAATTATTTCTAAGATTTTCAGTTTTTATAACCAAAGCTTTAATTTTTTGTTTAAGCTTAAAATATTGCTCAAAACTTTTATGCAACTAGTGAGAAGATCCTCTTAAGAAATATCATTCTCGTTATTTTCATTAACAATGAATATGATGAGTTTAATGTTGTTTCAAAGGATATTTTTTTAGATTAGATGTTTCCTCATCTTCTACATGTACCATGAGATATAAATTGCTTGTTTGGTGTTTGACCAAGAGTCTAAGCTAATTCTTCCCACATAGCCATCAGACTCTTCTTTTTTAATCGTGGTTTCTTCTTCAGCTTAGGGTATTCCCTCCTTATAAGCCTTGGTCTTCTACACTCATTGCAAATGACCTTTTTGTTGTTTTCATTCTTCTTCTTGATGAAGTTTTTCTTTCTTTTGCTGCCAAATCTTTTGTTTTCTTGACCCTTGTGTTTAAGCATCTACTTAAACTTCTTGTATATCAATGATATTTTGTCATCAATTGATTTTTTTTTCAACTTAACCTCGAAATACTCATTTTACTCCTTTAGAAAACTCAGAGCTCTAGTTATGTTTATATTGATTTTGTTTTAATGCAGACCTTGCTTAAAGACTTTTGCCTAACGTTGTTGAGGTTTCCTTTTGGTCATAATCTTGGAGATGTTTCACATGCATTCTCATGATTCCTAGAAGTTCATCCCATGTGAGCTTCATCAAATCATGTGTCTCCTAGATGGTTGTAGTTTTAGGTTACCAAAACTTTGGCATGTTATCTGACAAGTTTCAAGTAGACCTGAGCTTCAGAAAAACATTTTCCTAAAAATTCTAGCCCATTCAAAAGAACTTGCATTCTTCCGAAGATAACATCTATAGTATCACCATCCTTCATGGTGAATGGCTCATACTAACACATGAGGGTGATATCTTTCCTCAGTTAAACATCCTCGTTTTCTTCATAATTGATCTTGAAGGATTCCTAGATCTCCTTGGTAGGTTTCAACCTATAAACTTTTCTATATTCATTTCTTTTATAAAGAACAAATAAGTGTGTACCTGACTTTATTGCTTAACTACATAAAGTTAAACTCCTCTTATGTCTAGTATTCTTCTGGAGCTTTAATTTTAATAATTCCTTTGTTTATGATTGTCCATAATTGATAATATGTGAACTTGATATACATCTTCATCTTGTCTTTCCAGTGGAGAAATTTTTATCCTAGGAATGTTGGTGACCTTGTAAGGATGCTCCCTTGATGATAAGATGTCATTCCATTAATAGCATGTGTCGGATCATTACCTCTAACAGTTGTTAGGTGCTTAACCTTTTAGAGCTTGAACTCTGATACCAGCTTTAAAAATAGGTAGGATACACAAGAAAGGATGCATTGTGAGTGTAGGAGGAGTTCTTCTTCTTCAAGTTGTGTTTGTCCACGTTCAAGCGTATGGATGCATTAAATATTTTTTATGCAACATTAATTACATATCTCTTCTTTAAGCAATATTATAATATATTATATGACTTATCAGGCCTAGGTAAGACAAATTCTATCCAAACTAGAGCAAGAAAGATTGTACGAGGTTGATGGTCTTCGTAAAGTTGACATTCAATCTTTTCAAAATGGTTGTTAATGTGAAATAGTTTTGCACATTCTTAAATAGATATTTGATCACGAGATCATCTTGTAAGATGGAAGAAATGAACATTTTCTGCTTACATATAATAAACACTTATAATATTTGAGATGTACCATGAAATGCTTTTAGACTACGTATCTCCATCGTCCATCAAGTGTTAGCTTATTAGACGAAGATATGTATGCAAGATGTTATACATCTAATGATCAGACGAAACACTTACGTCTATCATGATCTAATATTCAAAATCATGTTTATACTTTATTATAAAAGCACTTAATCAAAATAAGTTGAGATTTGTTTGATGTGAATATTAGGATCTTGATAAACCCAAGAGGTGATAAAGGAGGGAAACTCCATGAAAATACAAAGCAAATTGCGCAAGCAAGAAGCAAACCAAGGAGAAACCCATGCGATTCTTATTAGTATTCAAAGGGAAAAAAAAGAACAAGTAAAGAAATGAAAGTAAAAATGAATTGAGAAAAAGAAATGATTAAAAACACTCCACCTTTAATCCAAGAACTAAAGGATAAGTGTAAGGAGATTCACCACTTGAAAAAGCTTCTCAAGATAAGAACCAAAATAAGAGAAGAGAAAAGTCAAACTCTCACAAACTCATATTTATAATGGAAGAGTTCGGCCTAGAGGACAAGAAGAGACAAGAAACTAGATTTAACTTTACTAATCATAAGTTAGCTCCACCAAACATGATTAGCATCTCTTCACCCCTTGAAATCGGAGAGTGAATATGGATGGTTCCTTGAAATGAGGGAGATGTAATGATTACATGTGAGAAGCAATAATGACTTAGAGAGGGAAACACATGTGGCACCTACTCAAGGAGTTCCAATGGTAAAAAATGTGTCTTGAAAGCTTGAAGAGTCAAACGGAATATTTCAACTAATCCATCTGCTAATGTGAGTGACGTGATAGTTTAGAAGCTCTAAAAGACACTTCTAACTCTCTTGAAATTCAACCAAGGTTCCTTAAGTATTAACCATCAAGTTCTAACCTCTTTCAAGTTCCCCTAAAAACTAAGAACTAGTTAAGAACAATCCTCTAATCTCACATTCTAAGGCCTTGAATCTTTCTGTAGCCAACCTCCCTTGAAATCTCCTTCATATTTCTTCTTCTTTATCTTTCTTTGTCATGTTTCTTGTTTGAATTCTTTTATGCCCTTCTTCTCTTTCTTTAACAAGCTCTTTTTCATCCTTATTTATATCATTGTAGGACTTTATTTTAACAACCATAATGTAACACTTCAAATTAATTTGGTCATAACATTTATCATAACATATATGTCATAACATTTATCATAACATATATGTCATAACATTTATCATAACATATATGAATAACACGTGATTTATGATAAAAAAAATATTTTTACATATCATGGCTAATACCGATATATATATTTCTCAACATAATCTGGTTTAACACAATTCTAGATGAACAAGTAATAAGAGTATAAAAAAATTTAATTAGAACTTTGTTATAATATATATATCATAAACAACATATCTAAAATACATAAATTAAAATCTTGTAAGCTACTTTTGAACTTTCCATATTGAATCTGTATGCATCTAGTGACTTAGTATTATTAAAGTTGTTTCGCTAAAATCATAAATTACTAAGTGAGATATACTCGGTGAGTAGTTAAAAGAAAAATATAACACGTAGTTATCCATTTAATCAAATCGAGTATAAGAATCATACAAAAGATTTCATCATAATAAAATGTCCAAGTGTTGAAAATAGTAAAATATACTTGTTACATAAAAACTTTCTTAATAAAGTGTCCAAGTGTTGAAAATAGTCAAATATACTTGTTACTCAAAAACTTTTTTAACTTTTCAATATGCTTGTGACAATATGTTTTCAGATATATGAGAGGTGTCCCTTCTATATATGTCATAAATCCCTCATAATATACGTCCTAGAGGAATTCAATCCTTAGAACATTTATGTCCTGATAACTTTAATGTTGCTGAATTTAACAAATAGTTGTTATATACTTTCTTATACCAAACATATTAACAACATTAAAGCATTAATTCCTAATATTTACATCCTCCCTGAAAAACTCAAATCTTTAATATTTTTACACCTTAGTAGAATTAAAACCTTGAAAGCTAAAACAATTTTACTTTCACATAAAAGATGTTTAAATCAAGTCGTAAATTCATGTCATCATATTAAGTACAATCCCATGTTTCATATTATAAACAAAAAAATAGTATACTTAATCAATATTCCTAATATCAAGTATGATATAATCAGAAAACATTTCCCACCTAGCATGAAGTCACAAGTTTTACCTTTTAAATATCACTAATACAGAAAAACAATTTCTTTTAAAATAATAATCCTAATGGTTAAGGTCTTACAATTCAAGAACCTTGCTACTTCTCTCAAATACCTTAAGTAATTGAAAGGAGAAAAAGTTTAAGTAGAAGAAAGCACTCAGTGAACTAGTGGCTTGCTTGAGGAGAAAATGATTAAAGGAAAAGAGAGGGGAAAACAATTGCGAGGATGAAAGAAAGTGACGAAAAGTAAAAAAATAAAAAATTGAGGATGAAAGGAAGTGATGAACAATCAGATTCTACAAATTTGTAGACCTTGGGTTGTAAGATTTTGGTATTTATAATTTGACAAATTGCCTTAAATATTTTTTGTGTGAGCAAATTTTCCAAAATAGAAGAAATAGTTTTCAGCATCTCCATTCATTGAATGAAAATCAATCGGAGAATGAATTCATTGGTTGGATTAAGTAGAAACCCTATACTTTTATTTTCTGCATAATCTCACGGAGTAAATTTAATGTAGTTAAAATTCATCATATTTGTACGAGATTCGCTAAGCCTATTTTGTTGGGCAAATGTGACATTCCCAACTCTATTATAAATCCACTAAGTGAAACAAGATCATAGTGTTATTTCTGGCAAAGGACTCAAACTTTTCTAGATGTTGCAGGAAATGTCCAATCTTAAAAACTGCATGTAAATTTAACGCAAAAAGATCGTCCATTTTTCTTATACGTTTGCGTGTTTGACATAAACTTAGTTTTCTTAATAGAATTTGTAGATGAATTTACCTTTGGAGTAGAGTCTTAGAACACATCGTTCAATCGCATACGTTAAGGGGTGTGAAGGATTGGATTTTTAAAATTCAATTCAAATCGAAATTGACATTTTCTAAAAGAGACGTTTAGATTTCCATAGGTACAAATCTGAATAATTGAATTGGATTTTAATAAAAAATTATATGTTCTAAAAAATTAGTTTGAATGCTTATAAATCAGTTTAATATCGATTTTAAAATTGCTATTACTTAAAAAAATCAGTTTTAAATCCAAAATAATTTAAAATTAGTATATTTTTGTAAGAATATATTCTAGAATGAGAATTTGTTAGAATCTTTCATATTTTGTAAAATATGTAATTAATTTATAATCTAAAGGAGTAAAGCAGTTATGATATTTGTAAATGTTTTCTGTAGAGCTGAATATAGTGTGTAGTAAATGTCTTCAATGTGAATTCACGTCCCTTCTTACTAAGAGTAAAGGTGTATTTATTCTCTGTGTAAGGTTTCCTTTATAAAATTGTTATACACTTATTAAGAGTTTAAAAAAACATAAATATTTTTATTTCACTTTTTATTATTCTCGCACAAAGACATCAACCACATGACATGACATAAACAAAAATAAGTATATATACTTTGTTTAGTATTTTTTTTATAACGTGAATAATTATTTAATTTAATCACGTAAAATATACATAAAAAGTATCTTCTATCAAATCATACTTTATATATTTTTAATTAATATTTTTTTTAAAGAAATGAAATTTATTTATATATTGAGTTAGATATAAAGATGATCCAGACTAAATACCGATATTTCATTTAATTATGATAGGCAATAACTGATAATGAGAGGGCTTGATGTACATCTTTATATTGTTCTTCCATGAAAGATAGTTCTCTCCTAAAAACGTTGGTGACCTTGTAAAAGATACTCTATCATTAATGAATCATCCTTCCATCCAAACCATGTGGATCTTCCCTTTAGACACAGTGAGGTGTTAAACTCGTATAGAGGCTGAAACCTCATACCAACTATGAAAATAGGTTACCAAAAAAGAGGGGGTTGAATTACGATGAAGCTCTCAATTAGAGGCGAGATTTTGAATTAATAGATGGTCTGTAAAAGATCTTGAAAAACGTAATTTATAAAATCTCTCTTTATTTAGTTAGTCCAATGTTAATGAAGTAATTTAGTGAAAGAAAGATTTAATCTTATAATTTTATACTTATTTATTGATCAACTAATCAAGTTTCACTAAGCAAACCAATGCTGCAAAATACAAGTATTTTTTTATACCTCAATCATTCCTAGAAAAACCAACCCGAAGTAATTTTGGACATGCAATGATTCTTTATTAAAAGTATTCTTTGAAACATAACCACTCCTGGTTAAAACCTCTGTATTTTTTGGAACATAGTCATTTGTTGTTAAAACCCTAAGTATTTTTTGGCATGCAGTTACTCCTAGCTAAAACCTTAAATATTCTTTAGAACACAACTAGTCTTGACTAAAACCAAAAGATTTACAAAGAATGTGATATAAAAGATCATTGAATTGCTTACTAAAAGAGAGATTACGTCTTACGACAAATATAAGATTTGTTTACTCTTTTAGGTTACTCTCAGACACGAACAATGTTCTTCCTGACAACTACAAAGGCTATCTCAAGATCTTGTGCTCATTCTTGTTGTAAGATTTTCATCAACATCCATTCTTCACAAAGATCTTCTTTATATATAGTTTGAAAATAAACGAATCATTGCAAATCTTTTATGGTTGTAAGGGTCTTCTTATACTACTACTTCTTACATCTTACCATGCTTTGAAGATATGAGACGTATTAAATGTTCTTTACTTAGCATTAAATGTGTGTGGTTTCTTTGACAATACATCTATAAGTATAGACAAGTAGCTTTACTTTACCATTTGAGTAAAGCACATGGCCTGATACAATTGGCTGACTTCACAACAATGACATCCAACCTTTTCCTAAAATGTTATTTGTATGAAGTATATTTCAGCACACTCTTCAAGATATTGCAAGATCTTTCTTGTAAGAGAAATATTTATTTGACACCACTGTTCATCTTTGTATCCCATTTGACACTGTTTTATGTAATAAAGTATTATATAAATAATAAAATAATAATATATAAGAGTGTTAAATGGAGGTAGGAAATAAACAGTGGTATGAAAGTATCACCACCCTTCTTGTAATAATGAAAAAATGTACAATCCCAATAAAAATAAAATAAATATTTATTAAAGTTTGATGTGTACTATAAATAGTTAAAGCTTATATTTGTGAGAGGAAAGATACTTATTGTCTATTTAAGTAAAAACTTATTAAGTAATGCATGTGCACAACATTTATATTTGTTAAATGAAACATATTTTAAATAAGGTTAGTATTTATCCAACCCCACGACTTGAATTCATTAAGTTAAACATAATACTTTATATCTAACATGATCTAATACAAAATTTATGTTTTACACTTAATTGTTAAAGCACATAATTAAAACTAAAGAAAGAGGTTATTGAACATGGATCTAATAAGAACTGTAACTTCCATTAATAATTTTAAAAACTTATTTTTCTTCCATTTCTTTTAGGAAATTTAACCTCTTTAATTTTTAAAATATAGTTCTCAAATATGTTACATTATGAAAAGTAATTAAAAAATAACATGAACTGTAATATTTGATCTTTTTTAATTATTTATGTGCATTCAAAGGAAACATGAAGAAATTTTAAAAAACACTTTAAAATGAAGCAAATTAATTTTTATAAAAGGAAAAGAAAACAACTATGTTATAACATAAAAAAAAGTTCGGTGAAAGATATTCCAGAACAAAAGAAGTAATACAGTAATATGTATTAGTTTTTTTAAATTAAAAAATAAAAAACATATTAAAATATTAATATTTTTATCACATGTTTCTCTTTCTTTTTCTCTTTCTATCCTAAGTCATCTCTTTTTAAGCTAAAACATAAAAAAATAAATGTTATATTCAGCTTTTTCCTTTTAAAAACTATTTAAAAATAAGGCAAACACATTTCATATTTTATTGAAACAATTGAGGGTAGAAATAAGGTTCAATAAAGTTTTAAAGCTAGACTAGATATTTAGTAAAACAAGAATCTAAAAAATCATTTGAGAATTGTGACTGGTCTAATTAATTAATTTCAAGTTATAAGATTATATGGTATAAGAGAATGTGTAACATAAAATTTATATGAACACGTTATAATTGTGACTGGTCTAATTAATTAATTTCAAGTTATAAGATTATATTTTAAATAAACATATTTAAACATATAAAATACTTGTTATCATCACAACCTCATATATGATTTATTGATTTAAGATGAAGCTTAAAATCATGAAGTTTAAAGTCACTTAAAGTCTCAATAATTTAAAATTGACATATCAAGTTCTTTATTTTAAAAATCCACAATTTTATTTTCATAATCCATTATTTTTATATTTTAGTTCGTTTATTTTAATTCAATAGAACTCTATAGCCTAATAATTTAAAATACAGTTAAAATCAATTTTGTAAAATAAAAAGTAAAGAAAGAAATATAGATAAAATTGAGAGTTTGATCAAATTATATACTTTAAAAAATTAAGAGACCAAACTTACGGATTAAAAAATAGAAAAAAAAAATCAAAGTTATATTTGAACCTTTAAAGTCTAAAATAACTTTAGGCAGAAAAATAAGATAAGTGAAACCTAACCTTATATACTATTTGTATATTTATAAAATGTTTAAACTAAGATAAAAGACAAAAGCTAATTTAAGTATGACTTCTTCTTTTTTTTTTTTAGTTTTCCCCTAATATATATTTTAGAGATAATATTGCTTAAAACATGATCAAACATTAAATATAGTTACAACTTTAAAAAAAAAATTAAGTTGTGATTTATCATGCTAGGAGACATTAGATCATTCACTAGATCGATCCAATTAGTGTTTTTTTTTTCTTTTTTGTTGTTGAATGTATAATTAATTGGTTCTAAAAACACTGGTATGCACTTAGTCATCAAGTTTATGAGAATAGTCATTGTACTTGTCTAAACATTTCCCTAATGTGATCATGAAAATCTGTTAAGGGGTGATTATTCTAATCATACAAAAGTGGAGGCTACTTACAACTCAAACTTAGATAGCTTATAAATAATAAACAATAAATTCTTCTGTCAATTATTTTCCTATCTTGGAATTCCACCTCTCTTGTTTGGTCCGTTTGGATAAGACGAAAGGGAAAAGATAAAGACTAAATTACTAATAAATATAACTTGTGTGGATGTTAATCTCTTGAATTTTTACAATTTCTATGAATAACACGTAAGTGATTTGACATGTGAGATTCATTTCACACTACAAGTCTCAAAACCATTGGATAGAGTAGTTCATTTTTCCCTCCCCACTAGATGTAGATATAAATAATTAAATTTTCGCTATTTGTTATGTATAATATATTATAGGATTAAAATTTGAATCTTATAAAATATTTTAATATAAAATTAAATTTAAAATCTTAAGTTATAAAAATATAAAATATTTTTTGTTTTCAAAATATATATTCCTGTTAATAAATAAATAAAACATTAATTAAAATATAAATCTTATAGAATTCTTGTAAGTTTCCAACAAAATTAAAAAATTGATGTAACTTGATAAAACCTATAAAAATTAAATTAATACTTATAGATTATCTTTCTACGATCTATGTTTTTACTAAAAAAACGTACATTAAAATTTTACAACAACCAAAATTAAAAGAGTATAGATATATATTAAGATAAGTTGAAATTGAAAGTTAGAAGAAGAAAGTAACTTTGAAGAACATGTTAGTTTCATCTTTGTTGAAACGTTGTGTCATCATTTTACTAAAGAATAATGTGAGAGGGCTTTTATGTCTTTTCGCTATCAAGATCTCACGCGGTAGCAGAAAAGGGAAAGAAAATAGTCCAACATTGCCCACCAACATTGGTGTTGGTGGGAAGTAAGGTTTGAACTGGGAAAAAGGCTACGTTCGCACATCTCTGACTTGGTCAAAAGCTTCAATTATTTCTTATTTTCCACTCTTAGAATTTTAGGTATTAAAAACTTGATTGCAAACATAGGTGCATTGATTAGTTTATTTTATTCTCCCACTTTTGAATGAATTCTTTATGTGAAAGTTAAAATGAAGATTGGTGACATGGTTAATTTTATTTTATTTACATTGTGCCAATCTAAAAGTAAACATAAGACAAATAAACTTAATGTAGTAAAAAGAAAATGAAAAAGTCATTAATTTTATTAAGAAAAAGTATGGTTTAACAGCATTTTTAGTTATTTTATTAAGATGCTATTTAAATTTTATTTAACTATTTTGAACATTTTTAATTTAGATTGGTAATATTTATTATTTGTATCACTTGTTATCAGTAAATTAAGTGCGGTGTTTGTGTATTAAAAAGAAAATTATTTTGATCAAGTTATCTCTTGATTGAGTCATTCAATAATCAAAATTGAGCAACTAAATAATTGAAATTATATTTTTCTACATTGATGTAATTTTTTGTTATAATATTTAAAATGGATAATTTATTTTCTTCTATAAATGACCGGATACGTTTTGATTGAAAGAAATCATGTTGATATGATATAATTACAAATTAAAGTTGTTCAGACCACACTATACTAAAATTATACTAAAATAAGATGACTTTAATGTAATACAGAAAAAAAATCAAAATTATATCTAACAAACACAGTTTTTTTTTAAATTAAATTATACTACATTGACAACAAACATATTTTTAGAATAAAAGATTGTCAATTTCATATATTACGGTAAAGATACAAAATCAAAAAAATACTTATAATTAAATAACATGACGACCACGTGATGGTTCTGAATTGTCTGTGAGATGATTATTCTAATACTAAATTTTTTAGAATTAGTGTAACGAAAGAAAATTTAATTTCTGATACTCCCTATAACTAGGTTGTTATGTTTTTGTATCGACAAACCCTTCCTAAAAACTTTAAAGAAAATTCCATTATAATTATCACAAAAATGTTGATTTAGAGGGACTTAAACTCTCTAAACTTTGTGTAACAATAGTTATTAAATATAAAATTTTATATTTAAATTTTTGATGATGAGAAAATATAGTTGGACAGAGAGATACTATTCAAAATTATCAGTTCAATTTATTTATAGAAATTAATTATTAATAAAATTGATAAATGATGTTTTATACCTACAATATAAAATTATGAAAAGGAAAGAGAGTAAGAAACACACGTCACACGGTTATGATATGATGAAAGATTCTACGTCAGAAGGCACCATTGAAATTTCACACGACATTCTGAGATATAAGAAAAAAAGAAAAAAGGAATATTACGATGCTAAGTTGGATAGTCCCACTCGGTGTCATTCTTGCGCGTTCCTAACATTTTTATGCCAAAAGACTGAGCAAATGATTATGGCTCTATCTTTTCTTATTCACTCAACGTTTCTTGTAAATTGGATTTTGATTATTAATAAATATAAAAAAATAATATTTGAATAGAAGATATTAATTTTGACATACGAACACGGTTAATTATCAGAATGGAGTATTTACGTGTAAATGATATTGCACTCAAATTTAATGAATATATATATATATATATATATATATATATATATATATATATAGACTTAATTATTTTGGTTTCTATATTTAACTTAATTTTTAATTTTTATTAAGATTTTTATAAATTTTGTTCTTAATTTTTAATCAAACGTAATTATGTTCTTTGAATTTTTTTACATAATTTTGATTGTTTAATTTTTTTCGATATTTAAAATTTTATTTAATTTTAGTTTTAAAAATATATTAAATCATTATAAAATTATATTTAGTTACATGTTAATTCACAAGTATAATGTATTTATCATTATCTCTCTCTAATTTGTGTGATGTCTAAAAAAAACATGAATAATTCAGCTAAAAATTAAACAGAGATATAAATAATTAAAAATTAAGGATTAAAACTATATAACCAAAAATTAGACTAAAATTATAGATAGTTAAAATTTTAAGAATTAACATTTCAATAATTAAAGACTAAATTTCTAATTTTTTTTTAAGATATGAGAAGAAAAGTTAAATCTTAATAATATTATAAATTTCATCTCAGTTTTTATTAGGTAAGATGGTAGCATGGTGTTTAAAAAATAAATAATAACCAAACTCGTAGTTATGTATTGATATTAATATGAAGTTGATTATTGGGTATTTGTAATATTTAACTTTTGTAATAGGATGAAAATATGTACATATTTGTTTCTATTTTAAAATATTAAAATATTTTTATTTTATTTATTATTTTATTATGAAATTTATACTATTATAATTTTTCGTTGTTATTTGATATAGAAGAGAAAAATATTGCCATGTTGACATTCATATTGTTTCCTGTCCTTTGATTTTTATTTCTGTAAAAATATTATTTAATAAATATTTAGATATATACATACATATGTATATGTATAAGTATATCCATTATTCAATAATTATCTAACAGAGTAGCGATGAGATACAAATTTTTGAACATGTAAAAGTATTTAAAAGTTTTATTTTAAAAATGAAGAATATTTAATGTATTTCAAAACTTCAAGCCTGGTTAGACATAATAAGAAGGTGTATTAGAAGAAGACTTTCAATATAACTTTAAAAAATTTGCAACAACTTTTTTTCTTCTCAAAATCTCCATGTCCATGAAGAATATATTTGTGAAAGTTGATGTATTTCTTTTAATAAGAACAATAATGTAAATTTTAAGCATTTTTAGCTTTTGTTTGTGAAAAAGAATATTGTTCATGTTTATAATTATTGAGAAGAGTGTATAATATTTGTATCTATCATAAGACTTAACTTCAGTTTATAGTGAGCAACATTTTGATCTTTTAAATTGTTTTCTATCTTTTTAGCCAAGAAGGATTGCATTCCATAAAATATTCAATTTTAATCAAAAGTGGTTCTGGTTCAAATAATACTAAATGGTCTTCGCTATGACTAATTATGTTCCAAACAATGGTTTAACCGAGAGTGACTGCATTTCAAATCATATTATGGGTCTTAGAGACGAGAGTGTTTACAATAGTTTAACCAAGAGTGACTACATTCCAAATTATATTATGGGTTTTAGACTAGAGTTTTTACAAATCGATAGGATTGTTTAATAAAATTGTAAAAAAAGTGTATAATTTTTTTGTACAAATTTTTTGTTCCACCAAACAACTGTTTACCTCCTTGGTAAATGTCAATTAAAATCAAACCTAATATTAATTATAATTAATGCAATTACCTTGGTATATGTGTCCCTCACACCACCCAAGTAAAAGTAAAATTAATGCTATAAATTGGCCTGATATTTTCAACCTTAACGAGCAATTGTTTGTTTTCTCAGTGAATTGAATTTGGATTTTAAAATAGAACACATCCCAAACCTAATTAAAAATTAATAGTGTTTTATACACTATTAACCTTCTTGGATAAATGAGTTTCAATTAAAACAAAACACAATACTTTTAACCTACATAGGGGTGGATATATACAT
>Ga0209489_102483_pt1 | contig 37549 bp, 29 predicted proteins | sample SiratrowhiteBW_FD_187527 | JGI IMG/M metagenome (GOLD analysis project Ga0209489, IMG submission 187527) | Root nodule microbial communities of legume samples collected from California, USA - Siratro white BW (SPAdes) (version 2) | ecosystem: Host-associated > Plants > Roots > Nodule | place... | reverse complement strand
AGAGAACGAGAGAGAATATTGAGAAAGAGAAAAAAAGAAGAAAGCACACTGAGAAAGAAAAGACTAGGCACCAGGTATGTTTTTTTTTTCCTTTTTGCTTGTACATTCATTCATGGCATAAAATAAAAAAGCACCCACAATTATTCCTATTTCATCAACATGCATCTCCATGAACGCATAATTTCACAATGTTTCTGCATTGTGTTTTTGCCCTGCATCTCCACTGTACATCCCACCATGAATCTCCATCACCTTTCCATTCCATTCCGATAATCATCAACCAAACCACCTTCTATGCGATGTTAACCCCACTTCCTAAATACACAAACCAAATATCATCCAAATAAAAATAATAAAATATTTTCTTTGTTTATTTGCTTTGTATTTATAGGCATTTTTATAAATATACTTGCTCGTTTTTATTATTTGATGGGATTGTTATCTTAATTGGGAAAAATAATACTTTAGAAAAAAAACCATACTTATTTCTATCAATTTGATTAAAGGTAACATCTTAGGACGGGCGTTGCGGGGTGCTAGTACCTTCCCCGCACGTAACCGACTCCCGAATCTTGGGATCTGGTTCGTAGACATTTTTTTTTGTTTTTCTATGGTTTTCCATAATAAACTGTAGTGGCGACTCCAAATCTCTATTTAATTATCTAAATATTTTTTTAAACTTTTAATTTTTAATCACCCCGTCGTGAGCCCGGTTGCGACAAAGAGGATTACAAGTACAATTAAGATAAAAAGATGAAGATAATTTACTTTTATGGTTATCATCCTTCCCACCTGAAATTTATCGAATTTAACAAAATATTATGTCTTATAGTTATTTTTAGTGTCAATACCTTACAAATACATGTATATGTCCTTGTTTGACCAAAAGAAAATGTTCAACTTTTCTTTTGAGTGAGCTAATTATGTCTTTTTGGAAGTTGATTTCAAACAAACTACCCTTAATTATGTTGAACTATTATTTAGGTTTGTGAAATAACGAAAGTAAAGAAGTGGGAATTCAAATATTAGAGGATCAAAGTTAGTAAAATTAAAAATGGTAAATGATCCTCAATAAACTTAAATAGCATATAAAATTTTAGTGTGACATAAAAGGGTTTAGGTAGATGAGGAATGCCAAATATATCAGTTAACTATGTCTTCTTGAAAGTTGGTTCCAAACAAACTACCCTTACATGTTTAACTATTTTTTAGGTTTGTGAAAAAAATAATGAAATTAAAAAAGTGGGAATTCAAACATCAAAGGATCAAAGTTAGTACAAATTTATTAAAAATGATAAAAGATCCTCAATAAACTTAAATAAATAGGATATAAAATTTTGGTCTAACATAAAAGGGCTTAGGTAGATGGAGAATGTCAAATGATAATAAAGTGGACACTACTAGAAAATTGTTAAATAGTAACTAACATCAGTGACCGAAAAATGTGGTCACTATCAGTGACTAAAAATTATTTTTGTAATTTAGTAACTGGAATAGTAACCAAATTTATGGCCACAAAAAATTAGTCACCAAATTGGCTATTGTATAATTAATTATTATTATTATTTTAGTTTTTTTTATTTCTCATCTAATTTCTCTTTTTCACTTCAAATTTCATTATGATTGTAATGATATTTTTTCCAAATTTTTATTATGTTTGTCACTGTTTTGCTTCCTTGCTGCTCGTCACTTGTATGTTGGGTTTGATGTTTTTTTTTTTTTGTGCTTGTTGTGGGTTAAAAGAGTGATGGATTTGTAGACATTAATTTTTTTGTGGTTTTAAAACACTATTGACTCACTATATAATAATGAGAGAGAAGGTGAATGAATAATTTTAGAAGAGTTAAAAATTGTAATAAAGGAGAAAGAAACCCTCTCAAAACATGGAGATATATTTTACTAAAGTTTTCAATGTTTTTTATCCTGTATTTCTAGTTATTGAAGGGGAAGGATCAAGACCTGAAGCTCCATCTATAAAAGCTATTAAAATCTCCAAACCACAGTAGTTTTCAGGGAGAATGTCTCACTGATACATGGATTGGGAAGGACGGGTTCAATTTCTCTTGCTTCTCAAAATGCTAAATTTTCACTCATACACATCTCTTTTTGTTTACATTCCTTAGTGTTTTGTACCATATGAACATTTGTTGATTTAAGTGCATATCCCTTTTCTTGGGAACCTACTGTTAGTGGAGAAGGTGTGCGAATGAAAGAAAGTTTACTGAGTGTGTTGGTTAAGCTTCAGGTAGTAAGAACATCTCTAGAGAATTGATTACAAAATTGGATAATCAATGTTCTTAATATATTAGCACATCTATAATGAAAGTTTATATCTAAGATTATACTAAAAAATATAATGGGACTAACAAATAGTAAATTAAGACTCATGTTAAAAATGTCCTTAGTTAAAAAATTAAGATATGACTTTATTGAAAGTTGCAAGAAAGTGATGATAGAACCAGGGAGATTTGGAAAGGTTGTTTTTTTCAGACAATAAAATGAGTGATATATGAGGGTAATTAGGCACTAAAGGGGATGATAAAAAGTACATGACATGCTGAGTTTTGAGCACTCCTTGACCTACTTTATCACTTGTTGACACGTGATTGCGAGCTTTATTACCATTTGAACATTCTCCACTTTCCATTGTCATTACTATTATTATATTATAATGTACTATATAAACATGTGCACTTTCATGTTGTCACTGCTTCTACAAACATTCCAACACTCCCCAAAAACACAATAACATTGTTTCCCACCCCACAATAACACATTGCCATTTGAATGATGTTATAGGTAGCATAAGTATGAGCTGAAAGTAATCCTTATCGAAGGTGATCCATCAATCTATTCTTTTGAGGTATTAGGTAAATTTTATTGTTTTCAAGATTTTTTTCATTATTAATGTTTTATTTAAATGGGATGATGAACAAATATTTTCTTTTGTTTACTTTAAGTGGAGGACTACAAATTGTTTTTATTGAGATGTTGATGACATGTTAGCTCTGACTTGTTTTTTTTGCAACTTAACCCAGGATACTGAGTTCATAGAAATTCGTTGAACAGTTTTGTGCATAATGAAAAATATAGGAAAAGAGGAAGTAAAATATGAGTTTAGACTTTAAATGACATAAAAGATAAAATAACTAATAATATTGCAAAATTTTAAAAAATATTATGCTAAAAAGGATTTTTAGCAAAATTACTTTGCTATGGTTTTTGTAATACCCTCTTCATTATTGGTTTAGTTTATTAGAAAACATAAGTTTGTGTAATCTTACTCTTTATTTGTGAAATTTACCTCTTAAGTTTACAATTTTCTTAATTTATTCTAATCAATATCAGAAAGTGAATTACAATAGTGAATTACAATAGAAACATATTAGATAGTAGAAATCATGTAATTAATTTTCAGATAACATGTATTTAATTATTTCTCATAAATGGAAAATGTCAACTATACGTGAGATTATATAATAGAATTTCTCATGCAAATCACAAGTCTCAAAATCTCACTTTTCGATTGATTGCTATCAATAAACAAAATTGACATATAAATTTAAAACTAAAAAATTGACATAAAAAAAATTTATTATCTTTAAACATCTTTTTTGCTTTCAAAATTTATTATCTTTTAACATCTTTATTTATTTATTTATTTATTTATCCAATACATAGTAAAATAACATCCAATCCCTTTATGTTTCTACTGGCTGCTTTTAAAGAAAAAGGTTCTAATCTCAATCTTATGTATATATTTATTTTCTTAGTAATTTGTTGTTAATTGAAAAAATATTAATTTAAAAATAATTTATATTTTCTTTAATTTAATAATGTTTTTTTAAAACATTTAAACTAATAAAACAATTTAAACTAATTTCAGAGTGAGATACTAGTTTCGAAAAATAATTGTCTTATTGTGTATAAAATTGTATGGTATATTAGTTATTAAAATTTGGTATTGGTTGATTATATGACAGATGGATGTTCATGAAAATCATAAAATGTATAATAGGCTCTTACCTGGTCTAAAGGGTTACACCGAAGCATTTTTAAATGGTGTGGCTGAATTGTGTCTTTTGCTCTTGGAAAACAAATTTATCAAATGGGAAAATTAGATGTCCATGTACTACATGCAAAAATCTTACTTCTTAGATTTTAAAGACGTTAAAGTTCATCTCTATCGAAGGGGATTTATTCCTAGTTATTGGTATTAGACATCTCACGAAGAAATTGATATAACTTTGTGTGATATGTATAATACTTATTCAAATTCATCTACACATGTACACGAGAGTCATAATCAAGACTTTGACCACATAATTCATGAAGCAGTTGGTGTAGAGTTCTTAGTTAATTATGATGAACAAAATGAAGATTTTGCAAATACTGAAGCAAAAAAGTTTTATGATTTATTACATTTTTCATAGAAACCATTGTGGCCAAGATACACTAATCACACTGAATTATCTGTTGATGTTAGATTATTGACAATTAAATCAGAGGGAAACATGTCCAAATGGATCCTTTAATTAAATGTTGGCTCTTTTGAAAGAAACAATCTTACAAAGAACTTTATACATGAAGATTATTATAGAACCTTGAAACTAGTTTCAAAACTTGGTCTGTCTGCAATAAAAATTGATTGTTGTATTTATAGGTGTATGTTGTTATACTCAGATGAAGATAAACAATTAACAGAATGTAATTTTTGTCATAAACCTCGTTACAAGACAAATAGGATGAATAGGGGTAAACATAAAGATGTTCATGTGAAGAGAATGCATTATTTACCCCTCATTCTTAGGCTTAGGAGATTATATGCCTCAATGAATTTTACTCCACATATGAGGTGACATTTTGAAAATAAAAGGAAGAAATGACTGTTTTGTCATCCATTAGATGGAGAAGCATGAAAACACTTTGATGAAACATTTCCTAGTTTTGCAGTTGAACCAAGAAATGTAAGGTTAGAGTTATGTACTGATGGTTTCACACCATATGGTCAATTAGGAAAACCATATTTTTTTTGGCCAGTGATTGTAACTCCCTATAATTGACCACCAAAATTGTGTATGACTACTCCATACATGATTTTAACTTTAATTATCCCTAGACCAAAAAATCCAAAAGGAAAAAATAGATGTGTATTTGCAACCACTGATAGATGAGTTAAAACTACTGTGGAATGAAGGTTTGTTAACATATGCCATATAAAAAAATTATGATGAAAGATGCATTAATGTGGACTATCAATGATTGTCTTGTATATGATATGTTGTCTGGTTGGAGTACATAAGGAAGATTGACATGTCCATATTGCATAAATAATTCAAAGAGTTTTTGGTTTGACAATGGTCATATGTTTTCTTGGTTTTATTATCATCATCAATTTTTGCCTACGGATTATGCATATAGAAGAAATAAGAATGATTTTTAAAGAATCAAATTGAATATTCTCAACCTCCATTGATGTTGTCTAGGGATGATGTGTGGGAACAAGTTGCTTATTTTTCCAAAGTAACCAAGGAAGTACAATTTTCATGTCATGGTTGTGGTGTAGCTCATTATTGGATAAAGCAAAGCATCTTTTAGGAGTTGCCATATTGGAATTCCAACCTATTAAGGCATAATCTTGATGTGATGCATATTGAAAAAAATGTGTTTGACAATGTCTTTAATACAGTGATGGACATAAGAATGGATTTAAAATAATATCGTCAGAAAAAGGAGTCAAAATTACAACATCTACCTAATGGAAAAGTTTTGAAGCCTAAAACAAATTTTGTTTTATCTAAGGAGCAAAAAAGTGTTGTGTTTAAATGGATTACTAACTTGAGAATGTTTGATGCATATGCCTCAAATTTGCATAGATGTGTGAACATAGAACAAGGAAGAATGATTGGAATGAAAAGTCACGATTGTCAGCAATTGTTGCCTATTGCTTTTAGTGCATTGCCAAATCAGGTTTGGAAATCTATAGTTGAGTAAATTCTTCAAAGATTTGTGCTCAATTGTTTTGCGGGTAAATGATTTGTAACTGATGGAACATAACATTGTCATTACATTATGTAAATTGGAATGATTCTTTCCGCCTGCATTCTTCATCTCAATGGAACACTTACCTATTTATTTACCTTATGAAGCAAGAATAGGAGGTCTTGTTCAATATCGTTGGATGTATCCATTTGAGAGATAATATATTTAGTTTATTTAATTTGAACAAGCAAATTGGTCTTGTATGAAATTAGTTATTAATGATATGATGATGTTATATTAGCTACTTAAATAAGTTAAAACTAATGGTTAAGAACAAGGAACGTGTTGAAGGGTCAATATGTGAGGCATATTTGGTGCAAGAGACTTCTCATTTTTGTTCATATTATTTGAGTCTCATGTGAAAACAAGGAGAAATAAAATAATTCGCAATGATGATGGCGGTGAAAATGAAGAAGTGGACCAAACATCAACAGTTTTTAGTCATCTTGGTCGATGTAGTGGAACTTCTTCAAGTAGGTATTTAATAAGAAAGAATTAGAAGCCGCACATGTACGTGTATTGCTTAATTGTCAAGAAGTGCAACCATCAATCAAGTAAGTACCTTCATTTATGTTGACATACATATTTTAAGCATGTATATAATAACTAAGATAATGTTATGCATAAACATTAGAATATTTGAACAATTTCAAGAAATAGTAAATCCAAATATCACTCAAAGAGAAATCGAGAGTAGGATTGCTTCCGATTTTTCTAGATGGTTTCAAACATATGTAAGTGCGAGTAATAGTAAATTTACATGCATTAATATATGTTTTTACACTTGTGACTATATTTGATTTCATCTTGTCAGCCATTTAGGTCCATGATAGGAACAATATGGTTCAAAGTCCATTTTTGCATGACTTAGCATGGGCTCTAAGGGAAAAGGTTCTTACTTGGCCTATTTAATTTGTCAATGGTTTCAAGTTTCATATAAAAGAATGAAGTATTGGAAAGCAAACAATCAATTATGGAGTTTGTGTTAAGGGTGAGCATAGTGGAGATTAAGAAACTTATTATTATGGTATCATTAAGGAGATTTTGCAACTTGAATACATAGGAGAACCAAGAAAACAATTAGTTTTATTCAACTGCCAATGGTTTGATTTTGAAAGGAACCGTGTTGTAAAAGTTCACAAGGAATGTGATATTGTGGAGCTTCATCATCATAAAAGATATTTGAACTATGATCCTTTTATACTTGCAGTAAATACAATTCAGATATATTATATGCCTTATCCTCAAAAAATTAATGAAAAGGTATATCGATGGGTTGTCATTAAAACAAAAGCAAGAAGTATGGTTGACGATCAATATACACTGGAGGTTACATATCAAGATGGTCTTTCTAATACTAAATATGTGTTAAATGATGAGCTACTTGGTTAACTAAGAGATGATGAAGGTGGATATGAAGTAGTAGACAATGATGTACAAAATCAAGTGAACATAATCAAGATAACATGGAAGATGACACACAACTCACTGAAATAGAGTATACAGAGGAAAGTGATTTTGACAATGAATATATATCTAATGATGATAACATTAATATTAGTGATGATAATGAATTTTATGAGCAAGATGATGATGATAATTATGAATGATCTTTGTATTTTAATTATGGTGACTCTTTAATAAACGTAAGCAAATATGTTATTGTCTTAATCAATATGTGCTTTTATTATGTCACAAATATTTTAATAACATTGTCTTTCCCATGACCTTTTGTTATAGACACACACACACATAATTTTGAGAAGTCATTTATTAAAACACCAACTAAATCAGTTACCAAGTAACAATAGACATGTTAGAGCTACTCCTTCAGTTAGAGGTTGTTTTGGTGAAGCCCCTTTAGTTAGACCGCATGTTGGTCCTACTGCACAACATAGAGCAAATTCTAATGGACCAAACTTTCATTCAACTACTTTTGGACCACACTTTCACTCTACTACACATGTTGGTTCTACTCCACCAGTGGGCTATATGCTACTACTCCACCTCTGGGAGCACATGCTACTCACCACTTGAAGCATTAGATCCTAGTCCACCTGGTATTTCACGACAAAGCCTTCAAAGATCTAACCCTCAAACAGATGAAACATTCACTTATGAGGATAATCAAAATGTATTAGATGTCCAAAGCACTAGTGACAAAGTTGTTTTGACAATTGATAGATATGGATAAATCGCTTAAATTTTAACAATGTTAAGTTTTGTTCAAATTTTATATATAACATGTGTTTATAACTATATATTTGTGTAGATTCTTGCCTTCATATTTTACAACAAATGTCATTGGTGATATCTTCAAAAGTCATTATACTAAACCATGGCCATCGTGGAAAAAGGTGCTAGAAATCAATAGAGACATGTAGTTCACAGAGTTCATGGTATGTATATGTTTTTGTGTGTGTGTGTATATATATATATATATTAGTTTTTTAACCTTAAAACTATTTGTAAATTCTTGGTTTTGGTATAGTTCTAACTTGTTTTATTTTGTTATAGAGAAAATTAATATATCTCCACCTAACCATAGGTGGGAAAGAAGGAACTTTGAAATGCAAGGTGTAGAAGATGTATGGGATAACTTATGCCAACATTAGGGATCAAAACCATTCAAAGTGAAAAGTTTAACAACAAAAGCGAATAGAGCTTTAGATTGTCGAGGATTTGGAGTTTCACTTCATACTGTTGACTTTATTAGCATTTCTCAACATAAAGAAAATTTGGTAATTTTTTTCTTATCTTTGTACTTTTGAAATCCTACAACACCATCCATTAGTATTATAGTACACAAATACTACTTTATTTTTTCGGTTATTTGTTGTATTGTTATAGTAGTTGGTAGTTTGTTTACACATGTTCATGTTAAAATTTTACATGTCTTTGTTTGAGATGGAAAATTTGAAGTTAACCTATATATGTAGATTATGGAAACTTCAAGCCATTTGGTTATTGACAGCATACACAAAATTATCTAGTTCCAATTTGGTTGCATGATAACATGTTGTCAAACTCGGTCCATTAGTAAAATCTAGAAGTAAATATACATTTTCTTTGTATTTGTGGTTTAGTATTCTTAATTTCATTCATATATAACTTGAGAAACCCTTTTTTTGTGGTACGTATTTTCATTTCTAAATTAATACTTTTGTTCACCTTATCTTAGACAAAGTTGAATGGAAAACCTCCTACCCCATAAGAGTTGTTCCGTTATACACACCAACAGAAAAGGGACAAAACATGGGTGGATCAAAGATCACCAGATGTGGATGTAAGTCACACAAAGGTGATGTCAATTTGTCCAACACTAGTGTATTTTTTTTGTATTTTTTCTAATTTATTATCAATTTTATTTTGATGTTCATCTGTGCAAGGAAAGAAGCATCACAATCAACATCTACTACAAGAGTGTCTTCGCTTGATGAATTACAACTTTGGTGTAAAGTTGCTGGAATTAACAAAGGCAAGGTGTATGGACTTGGATGCAATTGGGAGACAATTTTATTAGGATTTTACATCTTCATCTGCGCAGGTCATGAAGGAGGAGATTGAATAATTAGAAAACAAGTTACTTGTAGTTGAAACTATAAGGGATGAACTTCGTGAAAAAATATCAATAATGAGAGAGACATTCAACAAAATAAAAAAATGTTGCACCTCTTGACGGAAAAGATAAATTTTCAATCTCCTGAAATATGAATTGAACTTTATTTTTCTTAAATTTGATCTTTTCAGTACTATTGTATTGTGTATATTGAATCCTAGTTATGTAACATCATTATAATTTTATTTATTTTTTGGATGATTGACTTGAAGGATGCCAAATTTGATCTTTTTATTACTATTGTATTAATTACATTGAATCTTATTAAATCTTAATTATATATCATCATTATAAACTTCTTTGGATGATTGACTGAAAAAAACATCTTTATCAAAGTTTTGATATTATGATGAAATTGTACAAATACTACATTTATCATATTTATATTTTTTTGAAAAAAATTAAAATTAAAAAAAAACATTAGTTTCCAATTTAGTAACCATTAAAATTTGTCAAAAATTCGATCACTGATTCGGTTATTAATTTGGTCACCATACATCAACGACAAACAAAATAGTGATTGATGTTGTTTGGTGATGAGGACATCCAGGCCAAGTCCAAGTTCAAACTCCAATTGAAGAATCTTTGCAAGGATTGGGAGGTCCTATGATTAGAATAAGGGCTAAGAAGGTAGATGATTTATTACAACAAGTGATGGCAACAATCTTTGAAGCTGCAGCTAAAGAGAAAGACTTAGAGGCCATCATAATTCAAAATGTACTAATAATTGAAGGCCAATAGTTACTTAGACAATTAAAAATAAATAAATAATAATAGTGATCATAAAATGTCTATGGCTGATTTTGAGACCAAGCCTTTTCACTTCTTTAGGTCTCTATTAACCACAGGGGCATTTTATCTAGGTTTGTAATGTTGATAATTTATATGTTTTTAGTACTTGAAACAAAATTGTATAAATCATTTCGGTCTGAATGAAAGAGGAACTTTTGGATGTATATCTTTTTAAAAGCATGAGATATTCTCTGCTAGGGTTCTACCTTGAATCATCTGATCTTATCAAGAATTCCCCAATTCTTGTGGCGATTGTAAGGGCTTATCAAACGTCAATCGTTTGTGGCTCCCAACTTTTCCTTCACTCGAATTTGATCCTTTTACTTTATTTCTTTCTGCATTGTTATTTTTTCCAGAATTTGTCCAATCTTTTTTAAATTTATATCTCGTGTTTTACTAATCTTACTCACAGAATTAATCTTATGTTTCTGTGCAAATTTGCGCGAGGAGTCGCATCAGTTGGTAATCAGAGCAAGGTTGGTCATAATTTGTCTTTCAATTTTTTGGTGTGTCAATTTTTCTTCAATTTTGGTTCTGTACTACATTTCTTTTCTTAGTTTTCATCACATGTTCATCATTGTTCAATCATATAAATCCTTTCAATCCATGTGATTTGGGCTAAGTTGTTGTTAAGTGTTAAATATATGCTCGTTTTATTGGGAATTTTTGTATAATTCCATTCTCATTTGTTGCAATTTCATGTGTTTTTTGTCCTGAGTAAAAAAAAATCTATAACAAAAGTTAAAAAAAAGAGTACAACAACTGTATTCTAAATTTAAGTGCATCCCAATTGTTTGATAAAATTCCTAAGTGTCAAGTGTTTTCTCTAATCATTGTTTTTCCAGAAAATTAATGTTTGTTTTGCTTGTTTATTGGTAGTAAAATTGTTCTTTACTACTTCCTTGCTGTTTTTGACTGTTAAATTTTGTTTAAGCCCTATGATTGCTGCACTTAACAACAATTATTGGTTATAGATTGTTTGATTCAAGTAAGAACTTAAAGTCAAGGAAGGAGTGGTAAAAGGCAAGAGTGAAACATTAGAGAAAAAACCATAATAGAGAGCACTATACACAAGTGGTACATCTCTGAGTGCAAACACGTGAGAAGAGTGGTGAGGTCCTATTACTTCACATTTTGGTTCTTTTCTTGAAGTATGGCAGGAACAGGTGGTGAAGGTAATACTCAACTTGAGGGAGCTCAAAGATTGCCACTTGATGCTAGGACTATACAATTGCAAAGAATGATGTGAGGAACTATATGAAAGAATTGAACAAATAGAGAATCAAATGAATAATAATGAAAATGATCATAATGGAGATAGGAGAAGATAAGATAGAAGGAGAAGAAGAGGCCATGAAGATGAACATAGAAAGGATAGAATTGAGGGAGTCAAAATACAAATTCCCTCATTTAAAGGGAAAAATGATCAAGAAAAAGGAAGGAAAAAATAATTATAAATATTTCTTTAGTGATTGTGCAGATGTTGTTGTTTTCTCTATTCAACAATTTGGGGAAGAGTTTTTAATAAGAAATATCAATAACACATATTTGGAGTGGGAAATGAAGATTGAACAATTATTTGCATGCCACAACTATATAAAAGAAAAGAAGTTGAAGGTGGCAACTATGGAATTCACTGATTATGCTCTCTTGGTGGAACCAATTGCAAAAAGAGAGGACAAGATATGGAGATTCATTGGTGAATACTTGGAAGAGATTGATGAGAAGGAGGTTTGTCCCATCCCATTTTCATAGGGACTTGCATAACAAGCTACAAAGACTTACACAAGGTAGTAAGAGTGTACATGAGTATCATAAGGAGATGGAGGTGTCTTTGATTAGAGCCAACATCAATGAAGAACGGGAGGCAACCATGGCTAGATTTCTACATGGGCTGAATAGTGACATTAGAGATGTTGTGGAGTTGCAAAATTATGTTGAGTTGGAAGAATTAGTGCATCAACCTATCAAGGTAAAGCAGCAACTCAAGAGAAAAGGCACCATGAAGAGAGGTTCTTCTAACTTTTACCAAACAGGTTGGAAGGACAAATCAAAGAAGGAGGGAGCTGCTTCATCCAATGCATCTGCTACTACCCCTCAAAGGACACAAAATAAGTCCAATAAGACTCCAAAGAAAACAAGAAGTAGTGATATTAAATGTTTCAAATGTTTGGGGAGAGGTCACATAGCTTTTGAATGTCCAACTAAAAGGAACATGTTGGTTAAAGATGGAGAGATTGTTAGTGAATCCTCTTCAGAATCTGCTGCAGAAAGTGAGGAAGAGTATGATGAAGAATTTGTAGTTGAAGGAGATTTATTTATGGTGAGGAGGTTATTGGGAAACCTTTCAAAGGAGAATGAAAGAAGTCAAAGAGAGAACATCTTCCATAAACGGTGTCTAATTCAAGATAAGGTTTGTTCCTTCATTATTGATGGAGGGAGTTGCACTAATGTTGCTAGTTCATGATTGGTTTCAAAACTGAATTTGGAAATAAACCTCATCCCTGACCATATAAGCTTCAAAGGCTTAGTGAAGATGGTGAGATAGGTGTGAACAAGCAAGTGAATATTTGTTTCTTTATTGGAAAATATCATGATTCTGTTTTATGTGATGTGGTACCAATGGAGGCAAGTCATGTGCTTCTTGGAAGGCCTTGACAATTTGACAAAAAAGCTAATCATGATGGATACTCTAACAAGTATTCTTTTGTGTATAATGAGCGGAAAGTTACACTTGTGTCTTTGTCTCCCAAAGAGGTGTGTGAGGATCAAAACAAATTGAGAGAGAAAAGAGAGCAAGAGAACAAAAAATTGAGAGAAAAAGAAAAGAAAAGTGAAAAAAAAAGAGATAAAAGAGAGTTTGTTAGTAAAAGTTAGTGAAGTAAAAATAGCTTTGCTAAAAAAATAGCCACTTTACATGCTTTATGGTAAATAACTCAATTTGAATTCTAATGTTTCTAACAAAATTCCTAGTGGTGTTGATTCTGTATTACAGGAATTTGGAGATGTCTTTCCCAAGGAAATACCACCCGGTTTACCACCTTTGAAAGGGATTGAACATCACATTGATCTAGTTCCCGGAGCTGTATTACCCAATAGGACAACCTATAGGACTAATCCACAAGAGACCAAGGAGATTCAAAAACAAGTGGAGGACTTAATTCACAAAGGATGGGCCATATAAGGTTTGAGCCCATATGCCGTTCTAGTGATTGTAGTGCTTAAGAAGGATGAAACTTGGAGGATGTGTTCTGACTGTAGAGCCATCAACAACACCACCATCAAATATAGACATCCCATTCCCAGAAATGCGGATGATGTTTGTCATGTGCCAGATTTGTTCTTCAAAGAGATGGTAAGACTCCATAGATTACCTAAGAGTATTGTGAGTGATAGGGACTCTAAGTTCCTAAGCCACTTTTGGAGGACTTTATGGGGTAAGATTGGTACTAAACTTTTGTTTTCTACTACTTGCCATCTCCAAACTAATGGGCAAACTGAGGTAGTAAATAAAACTCTTTCTTCTCTTCTAAGGGTTGTAATTAAAAAGAATATTAAGTCTTAGGAAGAATGTTTACCTCATGTTGAATTTGCATATAATAGGACAGTCCATAGTACTACTCAATTTTCTCCATTTGAAATTGTTTATGAATTTAACCCTTTAATTCCTCTTGATTTATTACCATTGTTTGTTTTGAAGCATCAGGATGACAAGGCAAAAGCTGAATTTGTGAGGAAGTTCCATGAGAAGGTAAAAACACAAATTGAGAAGAAAGTGGAAAGTTATTCTAAGCATGCAAATAAAGGAAGGAGAAAGGTAGTCTTTGAGCCAGATGATTGGGTTTGGGTGCATTTCAGGAAGGAGAGATTTCTATCTCAGAAAAAATCTAAGTTAATGCCAAGAGGAGATGGACCTTTCCAAATGTTGGCCAAAATCAATGATAATGCTTATAAAATTGATTTGCTAGGTGAGTATAATGTTAATAATACCTTTAATGTGTCTGATCTTTCTCTATATGATGCAGACAATGAGCTTAGAGGTTTGAGGCCAAAGGCTTTCGAAGAAGGAGGGAATGATGAGGACATCCAGGCCCAAGTCCAAGTTCAAACTCCAATTGAAGAATCTTTGCAAGGATTGGGATGGCTTATGACTAGAGCAAGGGCTAAGAAGGTAGAGGAGTCATTACAACAAGTGGTGGCAATAATCTTTGAAGCTGCAGCTAAAGAGAAAGACTTAGAGGCCATCATAATTCAAAATATACTAATAATTGAAGGTCAATAGTTAGTTAGACAATTAAAAATAAATAAATAATAATAGTGATTATAAAATGTCTATGGCTGATTTTGAGACTAAGACTTTTCACTTCTTTAGGTCTCTATTAACCACATGGGCATTTTATCTAGGTTTATAAGTTGATAATTTATTTATCTTTATATGTTTTTAGTACTTGAGAACAAAATTGTATAAATCATTTGGGTTTGAATGAAAGAGGGACTTTTGGGGTGTATTTCTTTTCAGAAACGTGAGATATTCTCTGCTAGGGTTCTATCTTAAATTATCTGATCTTATCAAGAATTTCTCAATTCTTGTGGCGATCGTAAGGGTTATCAAACGTCAATCGTTTGTTGCATCCAAGTTTTCCTTCACTCGAATCTGATCCTTTTACTTTATTTCTTTCTGCATTGTTATTTTTTTTCCAGAATTTGTCCAATCTTTCTTAAATTCATATCTCTTGTTCTACTAATTTTATTCCAGAATTAATCTTATGTTTTTATGCAAATTTGCACGAGGAGTCGCATAATTTGGTTACTGTTTTGACAACTGACCCATTTCGATCATTTAGTGACCGATTTTTTTGTCACTAATTTTTGGTTTTTCTTATATCACATATCCAAAGGATAATATAGTAGAATGCACTTTATGTGAAGACTCTAATTCACAAGCTCTTCAATTAACACTAAAATATCATTAGGTTGGAACAAACCTAGGTTTTCTTCATAAAATTATTAGTCATTAGCAATTTATCAAACATTATTAGGTGTATGGATTACAAATAAACATAGGGGAGTTATTTGTTTAGAATTGAAACATGAAATAAAATTTGAAACTAAAAAGACATTGAATTAAGAAGATTATAATAAACCAATTTATCATTTAGATTCAACAATCAATTATCACCATTTAATTGATTATAAATTAATTAGTATAACACTTAAACTAGGTGAAATTTTTCAAATGAATAACTTATTGAATTTGAATTGAATTAGGTTTAATCAAATAATTTTTATTAACATAAATCAATTATCAAAAATATGAAATGGTAAAGAGAAAGGAGAAAAAAAAACTAAAATAAAAAGAGATAAATCTTAAATTTAAAAATTAGATAAATAAATTAAAACTTTAGAGCTTGAATAGTCCATTCATATGCACAAGTCAACAACACACAAATGAGTTCTGATCATGAGTCTTAATTGTAGTTATAATTCCCGCACATACACATGTCCAAAGTCTCATATTGTTCAAATTCCCTTGATGTGTGAATAGCCATTTAGGCTTGTGGCAGGTCGTGGTTGACTCCATTTTGACCTCCTCAATTAAGGTTTTGACTTCCCTAGTGAGGAGGGCTACACCTTAGGGCTAAAACCCTCACTTTAGGCCCAAAACTTAGCCCACGTAAGCTTCCTCCATAAGAGAAGAGTCTTTAGATACCCCTCTCCCTCCTCGATTTTTCTAGCCATTGCCTTTGTGAGTGGCCCTATCTATGGTCTTCCAAGTGGCCCTCCATTATATTCATTGTTAATCACTTTCTGCAATAATCGGAAGAAATCATGGGTAGTAAAACTTCCTACGCCGATATATTTTTTCCGTGCTTGGAAGGGATCATTGTAAAGTGTCCTAGGCTGAGTTAGCATATTGTTATTTGGGAGGGATCACAACGAAAATTCTTTCGTCAAAACATTTTGAAATGTACTCTACACATAATGTTTGTATAAAATGAACTTTTATTGCCAAAATGTGCCTTGTTAAAACATTATTGGCCAAATCTCTCCTTGAAAAAAAATGACTAAGTTAGGAAAGAGTGCATGCACATCTCTAAATTAACTGAACTAAAATTTGAGGTGTGTTGTGTTCCATGTTCTTGGAATTAGGTCTCTCTAGAGGTGATATAGACGATAAGCTCCATTCTTTACTTTGAAGTGGGTTAGAAAGGACTTTTCCAATTGGATGATGGCTTTCCCTTATTTTTTCGAGCATCACTCCTCATCGATGAGGTCTCATAGGTGAAACCTTCTTAGTTATACTTTAGAGTTGTACTTCTGGGAGGCTCAATCTTTGCAAGCTTCTTCACGTATTTGAGCTCTGTCTCTTAACTCATTGAGTAGATACAGGCTAGTTGTTAGACATTTATCATTGCTTTTCATGTTATAGATTTGTCATTAGAGTGAGGGCTTTCCAAATTCAACTAATATAATCATGTATACCCCATAAGTTAGGCTATACAGGGTTTGTTGTGTGTTCGACTTGGGTGTACATTTGTACCCCATTGGACTTTGAATGCCTCTTTATTCTTTGATTAATGTCGCTGGGGCGTACTCTATCATCCCCTCCCTCTTGAAAGGGATCTGTCCTCATATCTTACAATATGTTGCGGACAAAAGCTTTATTATTGTTGATTTATTCACGATTTCCTCCAAGATCAAACACCATCCTATAAAAACATGAAAATAGTAAAACAGATGGCATTTTCTCATAACATTTAAAAATACAAATGAAAATAACCTGTCTTCCCAAGTAAATGTACCCTTTACCTGATGTTAAACCTAGACAAATGATCTTAAGGATACTTTTATTTTTAATTTTTGAATATTTTTCTACCCTATGAGTTTGCCTAATATTTTGGTCATTTTGTTTAATTTCAAGCAACTCACAAGGTTTTTCTATGAGTGAGGTTTTTGTCTCAATGTCTAGCTCAGCCCCAGACAAAGATTGTTCTACAAATATATCCTGACTAAATTTTTCTGTGTAAGAGGAGTTTGTGTCGATATCCCTAGACAATGGTTTCTCTTCAACTAACTCCTCACAAGATTTTTCTATGGAAGAGGAGTCAACATCTATTTCAGCTTCAGACAAAGGTTCACTCAACTTCTCACAAGATGGTTCTAAAGAAGAGGATTTTATACCAATGTCTGGTTCAGCTCTAAACAACATTTGTCTTGTCTTTCTTGTTCTTTCCTCTCATATTTCTTTCCGCTCTTTTTCTTTTCTCTCTTTTTCCTTGTGAATCATTCTATTTAATTTTTCTTCTATAAGCTCTATCCCTTTAAGTTCATAACCTAAGTGAGCTAAATGATTTTCTAGTCTTTTTATTCTTTCTATCTTCTTATTCTCCTCTTCTCTCTTACCAGTCTCTTGAACTATGGCTTTGGTGGGATTCTCTCTTGGTTTTTCGCTTAAAGATTTTCCCTCCCTCTCATAGTTAGTCTTGGAATAAGAGTTAGAGTAGGAACTTCGACTTGTGCCTTTTCTCAAAACTTGTTATTCAACCTTTATACAAATTTGCACTAAGTATGGAAATCCCTATAAGGGAGAAGTTATACTTTATCTCTTATTTCCAGACTCAATCCACTTATAAATCTAGCCACAGTTACATTTTCATGTTCTCTAATTCCTGCCCTCATCATATACAATTCCATTTTCTGCCTATACTGTTCAATACTCATGTTTTTCTTATTAAGCCTATGAAGTTTTTCCATGAGTTCACTATGATAGTATGAAGGAATGTCTTCTTCTAAGGGCACTCTTAAGATCATTCCTATATGCTATGGCCAGTTCATGATGAAGAAGTCTATCCCTTACTAAGGCAGTCCACCAATGCAATGCATGACCTTGGAAACTAAGAGTAGCCAGGGGAACTTTCCTTTCTTCACTCACATTAAAACACTCAAACAATTGTTCCACCTTCATTTCCCAATCCAATAATGTATCTATATCATTAGTACCATGAAAATGGGGAAGATCTACTCTAGTTTCTTTAGGTTTTCTTTCTTTCTTGGGGTGGTGATAAGGGTTAGGCTGATAGTGATCAGTTGCTCTCATGCTATTCCGCTCGGTTTTTTCATCCTTACTATTAGAATAATAATATTTTTTTGATGAACTAGTTTTCGATTTATACTGGTGATCCTTCTTCTTTAAGGTCTTTAACTCTTCCGCCATAATAACAAATTGTACATTAGTGTTTATTTTCATAATCCGAAGTTCTTCCAAATTTTTTTTCAAAAATCTGATGTATTGTCCTGAGACTCATTGCCACTATGGTGAAAGGAATGTCGAGACATCTTAAATTTTGTGAAGAAGTGCTCTCAAGATAAGACAAACTAGTCTAGCACACTAGAGGGTCTCCTAGGAAAGTGAGGTGTGTCACTTGGACAACTTAAGTACCAAGACTTTCCTTAGCCAGAGCCTTGCCCAATGTACCTTTCCAATTGTTCTTACAATAAGACCACTAAGTCACAAACAAAGGCGACTCAATGAAAATAAAACTAGTCAGCTTGCACAATTGAAAGAAACAAAAGAAATAAAACTAATGCTTGGAAAACTTAAAGCTAACCGAATCCTAAGGTGAAGTTCTTTGGAACCAAGGACCTTAGAAACACTTCACCGTCTACACGTAATGCTTAAAACTAGTTGAATCCTAAGGTGAAGTTCTTCGGCACAAGGACCTTAGAAACACTTCACCGTCTACACGTTTTGAATTATTTCACTAATGATAAGAGTTTTGTAAATATAACTCAAATTGTATACAATGAAAATTTTTGTTGAAAATTAAAATTCCTAGACTATGCACTCCTTGTGTTTGTTCTTTTGCCTCACTAGTGTATCACTCCTTTTTGGTGTGCTTGTTCAATAAGCTTTTCTACACATGACCTTCATTTCTCATTGTGGATCATTCTCCAATAGTGCTTGAATTTCCGCCCTTGATATATTGGCCAATTCAACTCAAATGCTTCACCAAAGTACTAATTCACATGAGTTCACAAATACAAAGCAATAAAAGCTAATTTGAATAGTACAACTCAAAGGATTATATGAAAACGCAAAGGAGTGTAATTAGAAATGAAAAACAAGAATTAAAGCTAAGAACGTAAGTTTAGCACTCAAAAGATGATCTAGGAATGGCTATAGAGTAGATTAAGAAACAACAAAAAAAGACTAGAATTCACTCCTGGCAGCAATATGTGCGTGATTTATGGTAATCAGTATAGTTCTCCTTTTGTCTTGAAATTTTAACCACAAACTCACAACACAGTAAGGAACGTCCACTCCAAATGTTAGAAATTACGGACCAATATTGCACTCGGACTATATCCAACACAGTGAGAAATTTTAGTACCATGGCAGTTTTCCAGTTCATACGCTAATTCTCTGGCAGCGTCACTTGTGCAATTTATGGTAAGCAATTTGCAATGTATTTTTGCACGAAATTTTTATCTCAACTTCTCAACACTTAAATGAAACTCCTTGCAAAAATTTGGCTCAAAACAACACTGGAATCGACCTAAAAAATTCAGGACCGAGAGCCTTTTGTTTCATGTTTTTTCTCTTTTTTTTTTCTTCTCTGGCACTTAGGCTCCTGGCAGTCTTGATTCAAAACATTGTTGTGACTAATCTAGAGAAAATTTTTGCACGAAATTTTTACCACATATTCTCAACATATTGAAATTATTTAACACAACAATTTAGCACAAAACAATCATTGGATAAGGTGTAGTAATTTTTTACAGAAAGCAAATCATCAGCACAGTAATGCAATTTTTCCAGTTGCAAAAGTTCTTTGGCTACTAATGTTTGCAAAATTTATCACAGTCTGATTACTTGAAATTAGATCACCAAATTTTTACCCTACATTCCTAACATCTCAAACAATGATTACTCCAAATTTGAGGAATTGACAGTCACTGGATTAGATGCGGTAATTCAATCACAGAGGCACAATTACACATGATGAAGAAAATAGAAGAATTTGTTGAAGAAATTACTTGAAGGTTTTATAATCTAGGTTTGGGTAGGTATGATTCTAGGTTTGTAGTATCATGCATCTAGTTGTGTCAATATACCAATTACTCGCATGGGTTGGCGCGTTTTTGGGCTGACGCTTTTTTTTTTTAAAAAAACCCCAATAGACCATGAGAAAATTTTTCAAAGATTTGGAGAAACCTTTCCTTGATAGAAACATACACAGAGAAGAAGAATTTTCAATCGATTTTCAAAAAGGAATCAAGATTTTCAACACTTGAATAAGAGCATGGCGTGATTTTGACAACTTCATTCGGGGAAGATAAGTATTCTTCCTTGATGTTTCTTATTGTAATTGGCTGCTGTGTTTGTGGATTTTGGAATTGTATTGTGTGTTGCGTAGTTTCTCAATTAGGTTTTGCTTAATAAGGAGATTAGGCATTGGAATTGGGGGAAATTTGTAATTTAATTATTGTATTGTTGTGTTGCATTCAAATCTACAGTGGTGTACTACAATTGCACTGTGTGTGAGCATCTTGTGTGGTGAGGAACTGCACAAGGGGGTAGAAGACAATCTTGTAGGTTCAAGATTGGTTCTTGTGTGATTTGTTTATAAACTGCAATTGAATTAGTGGAAATCCTTGCAAGTGGTTGCAAGGGACTGGACGTAGCCCAAGTGGTTGGGTGAACCAGGATAAAAACATCTGTACAATTCTTTTCACCCTTACTCTTTTAAATTTCGTTCTGCAGTTGTGTAAATTCATATTCTGCCACTAAGAACAATCTGTTAAACCTAAAGAACAATCTGTTGAAATTCTGAACACACTTAAAAATTGACATTCGGGTTGTTTCTTTAATTGGCTAAAATCCATCTTAAAGGATTAAAAAAATTTGTATCTTACTAAAGATTGTCAAACTTGGATTATCAATCATATTGTCTTGTGTTTCTTTGAGCATATTGGATTCATTCTTGAACTGTAAATTGGAATTAACTTGAAGCACTGTTGTGTAGTACTATAAAACTGGTTTTTTCTAATTCTAATAATTCTTTAGATTTAATTTTTTTAAATACTGGTAAATTGAATCTGTAATCAAAATTCAGTAACTTGAAATATAATTGAGAAACTTGCTCTGTTGCAATACTGTTTTAGCTGTAGAAAATTCTGAACAGGTTTATTACTGCTGTAACCTTGTATTTGATGATTGACCATTGTTATTACTGTATAAAGTGGAACTCTATAGTGCTATTGAATTTGTTGAGTTGCTTATTTCTTATATAATCTGAGTTGCTTGTTCATTTTCATTAACATTGAAAAGTACTTTGTTTGCTATTTTGACTAATCATTGGCTGATTGTTTCAAGTTGGTTTGTGATAATCTTATTTTTAGCCAAATTCATTTCTGATAAAAAAGAATTATTGTCTATTGCTTCTGTTTTACTACTGCAGTATTAAAATTACAGTTTGCTGAAATCTGTTTGAATAGTGTTTTGTGCAATCGTAGTTTGATAAGAATACTCATTCAAACTTTTAAGGTTTAAAAAAGTTTTTAAGTGTTCAATTCACCCCCCATCTTGAACATTGGCCATCTTATTTTCAACAACACATTCCGTCAGAACTCTAAACATCAACAACATTTAGCTTTTTCAATTTATGTCTTTTGTTGTATTTTGAATCTGAATGTGCCTTTTCAACACAACATATTTAACATCTTAACAAACCTCTCTCAAAATTTCACTTGAAAACACGTAAGAATCCAGTGGTAGTAAATCGTCCAAGTCAGTGATCAAAGATGCAAACAGTTTCAGAACAAAGTCAAGAAACCTATGGATTCCAAAGAATTTTTGAACAAACTACAAGACATATAGGAGTATTATAACTCGAAGAAACTCACTAATGATCAATAGTGAATTAAGGAACTCAAAATTACAAAATTAAAAGGCACACAAAAGCACACTCTATGACACAATACATCTAACACATTCTGCTCATAATTTTCTGCATAAGCATTTGCACAAACACCTAATCTACAAGTGTAAACCTAAGGAGTTTATGACAATTTGGAACCATACATGACTTTGACATATACTATGGATCATAAAATTGAAAGCTAGAACAAAAATGAACAATTTGAACCGATTAAAATCAAAGAAGACACAAGAAATATCAAAAACAGTTTGCAACACATATAAGAACACCTAAACAATGTATTTTTAGAAGGTTCAAGAAGATTGATGTGTTTTGAACCGTTTAAATTGAAATAAAGCACTTTCAATAGGTGGAAAACATTCAAGACATGCAAAAATAGTGGTATACAACACAGAAAAGCTAAAACAAAAATGAGAGGATTAAGAATTTAGCTCTTGAAGACCAAAACTCTAGATACCAAATGATGGAGAGGCTCATTGGCGCTTTAGCTTGTAGCTCACACTCCAATGGATGAAGAGCATGTTCAAGCCAAATGCACCGAAAACATTGGATGGAAGGAGCTCCTCTTGATGCAGAAGCAATGGATGTGGAGGAATTCACCATGGAAGAAAGCGTGCAAGGGAAGTTTGATACGGTTTTGGTGAAGAATATAGTGAAAGCCTTGAAGGATGTTAGGCCAACCTTCAAGAGAGAGCTTCTAGCTTCTAGGCAAAGAAACTCAATGTGAAACTTAAGGCAATGTGTTGAAAATTTGGCAGCATTTCATTACTCAAATCAAGTCTACAAGAGAGGTTCCTAGACCTCTTATTTATAGAAGAAAAGATGAGCCACTTAGCTTCCCATGCAAGCTATCTAGGTAGGGTATGGGAGAAGCTAGGTCTAGAAACCGTAGTTTATAAGACAAGCTTTTAACCCTAGCTTCTATGACAAGCTTTCCAAACCTAGCTTGTACTCCAAGGCCCTCACAAGGTGGTGACAAGTGGCACAAGGAGATAGCTCCTTGTGCTACTTGGACTCTTTGATCAAGCCCAACATTATTTATGGACCTTAAGGCCCAAACTTACACTACATGGCCCAAAAATACAAGACCCAAATTTATTATACTTGGCCCAAATGCAAAGCCCAAATTATTCTAAACTATTCTAAGCAATTCATTCAAATTAGAGGACTTTTCCTTAATACTCTATTTTCTCTACAGGAATTTCTTCATGTTTGTATTTGGGCCTGAGCAGCTGATTAAAAGCCCAAATAGGATGAAATGGGCCTAATCTCCCTCTAGCTCTTTGTCTTCTTTATTCTTTGATTAATGTTGTTGGTGCATACTCCATCATTACCATAATGTTGTTTATAGCTCTGCAATCACAACACATTCGCCATGTTCCATCCTTCTTTGGCACAAGTAGAACTGGAACTACACAAGGACTCAAGCTCTCCCTCACATGTCCTTTTGCCAAAAGTTCTTCAACCTACTTTTGTAATTCTTTGGTTTTTTCAGGATTGCACCTATAGGTTGGCCGGTTTGGAATAGTTGCACCAGGAATGAAATCTATTTGATGTTCAATTCCTCTAATGGGTGGCAATCCACTAGGAATTTCTTCTGGAAACAAGTCTTCAAATTCCTGCAACAATGAACTAACAAAACTAGGAAGAGAGGGGTCAAGTGAATTAGAGGTCAAGCAAGCCTCCTTGTAGACAAATACAAGTATTGGCTGTTTGGTAAAATAGGCTACCCTCACTTCACTTGCCTTTGCATAAAAATTTTCTACTCTTTTAGCCTCTCCTCTTTCTTGTTTCTCTTTTACCTCACACTCATTTTTTTCTGTTTTACTTTTCTCACTTTTCTACTTACTTTTTATTTTTTCTCTTTCTCTTTTCATATTCAACTGGTCTTCATACACTTGCTTAGGAGTAAGTGGTGCAAGGGTGATGGTTTTGGTATTTCTCACAAATGAGTATCTATTGGTGTAACCATCCTTTGTTGCCCTCCGATCAAACTCCCATGGTCTCCTCAACAGTAAATGTCCAGCATGCATAGGAACAAATCACAAAGCACTTCATCACTATATTTGTCAATTAAAAACGAAACTAGAACTTGTTTCTTTACCCGGATTTCCCCACATTCATTCAGCCACTGCAATTTATAAGGTTTGGGATGTTTAAGGGTTGTCGCAACTAGGATCACGACGGGGCGGCTGTCCAAAAATAATTTCTTTTTTTGAAGAATAATGGAGTCGCCACCATAATTTATTAAAGGAAAAACTATGGAAAACCAAAAAAAGTCAGATAAGGGTTGACAAATTCAGCTTCTCAACCAAGGTGGTACTCGCAACATTTGTGTAGCTCCCTGCATCTATGATCATACTGCACACCTTATTGTTGATGAGGCAGCGAGTATGAAAAATATTCTCCCTTTGTTGTTCCATGTCATCTGCTTTAACTTGGGAATTTAGAACATGTCTAGTTATAAGTGTTTCTCCCTCAACTGTATATTCCTCCTCTGTCTCCCCTCTATTTTCTCTGCCAGAGTCTTCATCTTCACTCCCTCCATGATTTCTCCTATTTCACCTTGAACTATTCCCATCATCAAATTGATCATTTTGCAGATTGGCTAATTTCTCATCTTGCCTATCCATTCTGTCTCTCATCTCCCAACACCATATTTAATCTCTCAAATTGTTGCTACATTGCTTTAAGAGTAAAATCAAGGTTTGATGAGTCTCCAGAATTTTCCTCTCTATTTTCCATTTGTAGAACCTGAAATGAAAAAGGTTAGTGATAAAAAAATATTCCTCATTGTTCCTCACGTGTTTACACTCAAGGATGACGCTCTACACTCGTGTTTGCTCTCTATTTTTGGCTTTTTCTATTCCAATAAAATTTTAGAACACTCTTGAATATTTTTTTTCAGTCCTCTCTATAAGCTCTTAAAATGTCTTACAACTCAATTTAGGCAAACACCAAGCAGAATGATACAATACTTTTTGGAACAAGGGTCCTAACTTTAAAATACAAAAATATTCTCCACAAATACAGAATATGACTCTTCTTTTTCTAAAACAGAAACACAAAATGCTATAATACTTCTCTTTTTTTTCTTTTTTGTTTTGCTTTTTTTTGTATGCTATTTTTTTTTCTTCTATTTTTTTAGAAATGGGATTAACAAACGAATACAAAGATTCCAGAACAAGATAACTAGTAAAACAATAGAAGATATAACCTGACTGCTAGGAACGAATCTCTAATTACCAAATGATGTGAACCCGATTAGGAATAATCTCCAGAACCCACAACAAAGAGTATTTGAATGCCTCAAGATCCCTAAGTATTCAGATTTAGGATGATCTACTCAGAACCCTTGTCTTGCGGAAAAGAAACGTAGCAAAGACCCTAAAGTATGAAAAACGCCACAAGGATGATCAACCCTTGATAAGTTGCAAGTCCAATGAAGAACTCAAGAGAGAAACTCTCACTTCTGAAATTTTCAGAATCAAATTCGTATTTCAAATTCAGGTTTCTGTTTACATGTGTTTTCTGACTTAAATAGACTTTTGTTAGCTTCTAAAAGCTAACCTAACTCTTCATTAGCCTAGAAGCCTCCAAATTTAATGCAGCAGTAGCTTTTTGGCACACTTATAGATAACTAATTAATTACATAAAATGGAAAAACGAAAAACACAATCTACTAAGCATGACTACTCTAAGTCCTATGGAAAATTAATCAAAATACATCAAAATAAAAAAAAATTAAAATTTGTCCACAAAATAATGGATGACTCTTCAGATTTTAACCTAAGCCCAAAATAGCCCATGTACACTTAAATTAAATCTGGTGATTCATTTTCTATGGGCTCTTCTCTTTAAATGACTTGCTTTTAGCCCAAATCTACTTAATTTAATTCCTTCATCAGCCCATATCAAATTAAGAACGTGATTAGGCTTCAATTCAATCTTAGACTTTGTTTGTGCAGTCAAAATGTCTTGAATCAGCCCAATCAATGCCTCTTTCAGTTTTTGGGCCCTTGACCTGGTGATTGGTCCACTTAGAATTTGCAAAGCATCTTTTGGATTATTTATTTGTATAGCTGCTTAAGATTGGTTAAACTTCAACTCTTAGTTCTTATCATCAAGTACTTATATATATATATATATATATATATATATATATATATATATATATATATATATATATTGATTCTGATTATCATTAAATACATTAAGCGTATATTTAAATAATGCAATAAAAATGATATTTAGAATCAATAAGTTTTATTTCAAAATCATAATCTTACATTTATTTTATTTATTTGATTGAAAATTAAATTCAAAATGAAAGTTCCAGTTATAAATAATTATTTCCAATTAATTATAATTAATTATTTCAACTTTTTCTTTTTGAAATACAAGTACAAAGAAATCGTGTCATATGCATATGATTTCACTTAAGGTATTAATTGAATCATTTCAGCTAAACACGATTTCAATTTTAACACAAAAATTGTCACTATCTTGCATGATTTTTTTCTCTGCTTGAATGAAATCGTGTCCAGCTATCACGATTTCTTAGTAATAAGAATGTGTCAGACTGACATGATTTACCCATTTCGATAATAATTTCTTTTTGCCCATTCGACAATACTAATATGAATAACACTATTATAGAGAAAAACCTAATTTTGAATCTATGTAGAATTACTAATTGTTACATTAATGGCAGTGGAAAAAAACAACACATTCTATGAATGTAATCACACGCCTATATTTGAAACAAAGGTAATCATAGCCACTCTAATTGGAGACATACCAAATTAAAGATGAGAAATAGTAGAGATCAATGATTAACAAGATATAGAAAACATTGATTTCGTATATTCATAATAGTACTGTGATATAGAAAGCTTTTTTTTTTTTTTTTTTTTTTTTATGGATTAGTGTAATTTTGGAATATTGTTAGATGTAAGCCATAACTTTTTATCATTATCTATAATATGACTCAATAACTACAGATTTTACACCATTTTAAGGTAAATTTTTCATGATATTACAAAAATGGATATATTTTTATTTTTTTATTTTTGAAAATAAATAAATATGTCACGAGAATATGATTTTAAATAAAGAGTTCAAAAACCCACTAACTATACCATAAGAGTTCAAAAACCCTAAAATTACTTTGCACATTTGGCGTTTTAAAAGTCTTCTGAATTTTGAATGACTGTTCCGACTAAGAAATATACATAATTATAACATTAGATATAAATATAAGAAACTAAGGTGGATATATAACAATTCTTTAATTTTGATGCATGTGTTTGACTTGTGATTTTTTTCCAGAGACATTTCTAATTTCTTGTTTTTGTTTTTGTTTTTGCAATTTTGGCTAATACACCTCGTTGTGGTCTCGAGGTTAGACTTGGAAATATCATTTTTATTTTCAAATTCTTTGTAAATAAATATTGAGATTATTTTTCAGGTAATATAGCAAACAACTTTGCATATTTGCTAAGGTCGTGGAGGCCTTTTATTTATTGAAATTATATTGCACAAAAGGGTTAGATATCCTTCTATTATTTTGGACAAAATGGAGTAACTTGGCATTAGTGATTAAATGAATGTTTGGTGTAATTGTTCACAAACTGAAATATCTTTTTTCTTAAATATGAGAAATTTTTAACGAAAGAACGTAAAAAAACTTAAATGTATTTTTTCTCAAATACGAGAATTTTTTATATATTTTTTCTGAATTTATATTTTTAATTTGTTTAATTGAACGATAAAAAATTATGAACTTTAATTATACGATTATTACGAACGATAAAACATTACTCCTTATATAACTGTATATTGAGAACTTGAATTCAAGATTAGTCACTGGAAATGGTACACTAACTGATGCAGTATAAAGTGGAATCGATTAATAAAACTTCAAAGAAAATAAACAAAATATTTCATATACTTCTTTTCATTTAAGCTGACAATTAAACGTAACTTTTAATTTAAATATATTATATTATTTCAAAGATTATTGTTTCTACAAAACAAAACAATCTCATTAATATAATTTCTACTAATGCACGTATAAAAATTTATATGTTATTAGATTTTAAATTGGTATCTAATTAAGTTAGAAACTAATTTAAAATTTAATGGTATAAGTCACTAAAATCTTGATAGCTAATGTTAGATACTAATTATTTCACTTAATTGGTCACTAAATTCAATCATTACTTTTATTTTGTAGTTATTTAACAATCAAAATCTAATTTGGTGACTATTTTGGTCACAATTAGTAACCATTTTATTTGGTAGCTAAAAATTGATTTTTAAATAACCTTTTTCTTGTAGTGAAAATAATAATAATAATAATAATAATAATAATAATAATAATAATAATAATAATAATAATAATAATAATAATAATAATAATAATAACATAATTTTCATTTATTATGTAAAATAACCATAATCTGTATTTGATGACATGATGCTTTTATAATAAATAAAAGAATCAATGATAACTTCAAAATATTTTTAGAATAAAAAAACTTAAAAGAAGAAAGATTGTATAATGTTCAAAAAAAATTTATATATAATGAAAAATAAAAGTTAAACTAAATATTATTTTGAGGAATCCTCCAACTATTGCTACCAGGTAATGTCTTTCAAATTAAAAAATGCAGGTTTCAAATTAAAAAATGCAGGTGTCACTTACCAAAGGCTCATGGACAAAATATTCAAAGACTATATAGGCCGAAACATTGAAGTGTATGTCGATGACATGGTCGTGAAGTCCGAAGCGTTTGATCAACACTTGGTCGACATGAATGAGGTATTCGACCAGCTTCGTTGTTACAACATGTGTTTGAACCTAGCAAAATGTGTGTTTGGGGTGGAAGGAGACAAGTTCTTGGGTTTTATTCTCACCCACAGAGGAATTGAAGTCAATCCCGACAAGTGCACGACAATCCTATCAATGCAGAGTCATGCAAATCTAAAAGATGTACAAAGTCTTGTTGGACGATTGAAATCTCTTTCTCGTTTTTTACCTAGGCTAGTCAAGAAGGTTGGGCTGATAGTGAAGACTTTGAAGAAGACGGACAAATTTAAGTGGGATAATGGGTGCGAGGAGGCTTTCAACGCAGTAAAGACGACAGTATCATCCACACCCATACTTGAGAAGCCAAGGTTGGGGAGTAAACTTTTACTGTACATATCGCGTTTAGAGAATGCCATAAGCTCAACTTTGGTGCAATAGGAAGAGTAGAAGTTGATTTACTTTGTCGGACGAGCATTGCAGGATGTTGAGACTCGGTACCAAACCATTGAGAAAACCGTTTTGGCCCTTTGTATATAAGGCCCGAAGACTTAGGCCCTATTTTCAAAGTCATCTGATCACAGTGAAAAATAATTATCCAATAGGGAAAGTCCTCTTGAAACTCGAATTGGCTGGACGAATAATATCTTGGTTGGTAGAGTTTTCTAAGTTTGACCTCACCTTCAAGCCAAGAAGACCAATTAAATCCCAAAGCTTAGCTGATTTTGCATTAGAACTTCAAGAACTTCCGCCACACCAGCCTAATACATGGACCCTGTATGTGGACGAATCTTCTTATGATAAAGGATGTGGAGCAGAGGTGGTGTTGGAAAACCTGACCGGGATGAGAATTGAGCAATCATTGTGCTTCAATTTTAAAACATCCAACAATCAAGCTGATTATGAGACCTTGATAGCCGGCCTGACTCCTGCAAAAGACATGGGAGCAAGTAGCTGACTTGTTTGACTGATTCTTAGTTAACGGTCAGCCAGATGAATGGAACTTTCCAGGTAAAAGACCCTTTATTAACAAGATATTATCAGAAGGTATCAACACTCCTCTCCAAATTTGAGACTGTTAAGATTGAGCACATCCCTAGGTCGAAGAAGGCACGGGTCGATGTCTTGTTGAAGTTGGCCTTAGGAAAGGGCAAAGGAAATTCGACACTGTCATTCAATTTACCTTGAGCCAGGCGATGGTGTCGGGCACCGATTGTTTGAATATTGAACTTGCCATATCAGATTAGAGGACGCCTGTTGTACGAGGCCTGAAAAATTTGAGCTGATGAGAGGTTATACAAGACAATACGCTTGCCAAGAAGATCGCCCGTTACATCCTCATCAATGGAGATTTATATAAAAGGGGATTCACTACTCCTTTGCTAAAGTGCGTGGACAAGGAACATGCCGAATATGTTATGAATGAACTTCACAATAGAATATGTTGGATACATTGCGGGCATAGAACTTTTGCAGCCAGGGTAGTCTGAGTTGGATACTATTAGCCAACCATCTGACAAGACTGTGCAGAATATGTATAAAGATGCAAAAGTTATCAGGAGAACGACCCCCTAATCCATCAATTGCCGATCGATTTACAGGTAATTAGCACACCATGGCCTTTTGCCAAGTGGGGTATGGATATTGTCAGACCGCTCCCACCCTTGACCAAACAGAGAAGATTCCTGATTGTGGCAGTAGGCTATTTAACCAAGTGGATAGAGGCAAAGCCCCTTGCCAAGATCACGGTTGCCAACATGTAGAGTTTTATGTGAAAAATTGTATGTAGATTTGGAATCCCTCATACGATTATAACGGACAATGGAAGACAGTTTGTCGATCGGAAATTAGAGGCCTTTTTGGCGGAATTAGGGATCAAGCATGTAACCAGTTCTGTTGAGCACCCACAAACCAACAGTCAGGCCGAGGCGGCCAACAAAGTAATTTTGACAAAGTTGAAGAAAAGACTAGGCACAACAAAAGGAAAGTGGGCGAACGAGCTCTTAGAGGTCTTGTGGGCTTATCGATGTACCCCCCAGACGTCAACGGGAGAGTCCCGTTATAATCTAACTTACTGAACGGACGCCATGTTACCTGTCGAGGTGGGTGAAGCGACAATATGTCACCTATTGAAAGACTTGTCGATCAATGAGGAGTGCATGAAAACTGAGTTGGATCTTTTGGATGAACTCAGGGAAAAGGAAAGGATAAGAGAAGAAGTATGCAAGCAAAGGGTTGTCCGAAGATACAATGCCAAGGTTAAGCAGAGAACATTTCAAAAGGGAGACCTTATATGAAGAATGACAAGGGGTGCCTGAAAAGATCAGTCAATGGCAAGTTCGCGCCCAACTGGGAAGGTCCTTTTAGAATAAATAAGTCCTTGAACAACAACGCTTTCAGGTTGGAACATTTGGACGACAAGCAAATTCCGAGAACCTGGAATGCGGATCACTTAAATTTTTATGTTAGTTGAACCTGTGTAAACCTTGCATTCCTAACTATGACATCTTTTCTTAAAGAGGGTTTTGATCGAGAAGGTTTTAACAAGGTACTTTCAATAAATAAGTTTTTGTCTTCCGTAAAATTTGTCAACTAACTTGAATACGGCACTACACCCATATAACCTGAAAATAAATTTGGCTGAGTTCAAGAGGGGGGGTGAATTAAACTTTAAAAGATTTTTCCAATTTAAAACACTGAAAACAGTTTAGTGAATAGAAAACCTTTTCTGAATCTCAATGATAAAAGATTTAAGGTGCAGTGGTGAAATAAATCGATTTCAGGCATGAATAAATCGATTTATTTTGTTGGCAGAGAGCAAATTTCAAACAGCACACACACCAGTTGAATTTTATGCAGCAAAAATGATTCTAAACAGTAATATCCAGCAAAGACAGTATGAAGCAAATTAAATCACACAATTTCAAAGTAATATCACACAGATTCAATCACACCAAATTGCACACAAGATAGAATGCAAAGAGAAATACTAATACTCAATTTGCAAGTTTATGTAACTGAGATATATCAAAAACAATATCAACCAAGAATGTCAAGTCCAATGCAACTATATCAAACACAACAGTTTAGCAGAAACAATATAAAGATGATCAATACCAAAGATTCACAATCACTTCAATAGTATCACACCAGCACACCAAAGACAGTTTTTCAAATCAGTACTGAAATACTTATTTTGGATTTCAAAAATTAAGAAGAATTAACACTGTTACTATCAAGATCAGATTGCTTTTTAGTTTCAGAGATGTTACAGACCCTTGTGAACGCAAAGTTATACCCTATTCAAATCACAAAAACCAAACCCAATGAGCAGTATAGCAATTTAAACCAATTACTCTTCAGATTATCAAGAATCAATTCTATTACCAATTAACTCCAATGAGCAACGCAAGAATAGTTTAGAATTGAAAGAGTAAGGTCAAGAACAGCAGAAAAAAGTCAGTTATACTGGTTCATCCTTCCTCAAGGGCTACGTCCAGTCTCCTTTGCCCCTCAAGCAAAGAAAGTTTCACTATATCAATTAATTGTTCAAGTTACAATCAATCACACAATTCCTACTCCCTGTAAGAATCAAGAACTCACTGAAATGATCAACTACTCCCTGCAGTCCCCCAATCAATTCAGCAACCACACAAGGCTAAATCCTATAGCCTAAAATAGTACGAACATTCAAGTGTTTTAAAGAATTACAAACAATCAATGCATATCTTGATACAAAAGGGATCAAGAATGATTAAGAAAGACTCCCTGATTGGCGCGCAGAAGAGGCCTTTGCACAGTCTTGAAGAATTCCAATGGCACAGTGAATTGGTCAAGAGTGATTCTTCAAGAAAAAACCCAATTGATTTTTGATCAAGAAATTCTCAATTACCCAATGTGTTTTTCTCACAGTGATCTCAAGAATTGACTCTCAATTTCTATAATTCAGACTCTAGCGCACGTTAGAAACCTTGCAGTTTTTATAAAGGAAAAACCCCCAATTCTGTTTTTCACAAATCAGTTATTTAAGTTCTGTCAGACACGAATAAATCGATTTCATGAAAACTAGAATCGATTTATTTTTGTCCAGTGCAGTGTATTTCAAACCAGTTTGCACCAAACTTTAGCTAGCTCACTTTGATTAGTTTTTAATCACTCTTAGACCATTGTGCTAGTGGAATTCTCCTCAATTATGCATAGCAATCAAGCTCTCACTCACTCACACAAGACCAAATCCCAAAAATCCTCCAATTGTTTGCTTGTTTTGTCTTGTTTGTTTTGTCTTGTTTGGCTTCATCAAATCTTTATTCTTGTGAGAGTAATAACATAACCGACCGTGAGGTGTATAAATGTTTAAGCTTTTAAGCAAAAAAGTTTCACACCTACAAAACCGACCGTGAGGTGTATGAACACTTTAGTTTTTAAATAAAAAAACTCTACACCCACAAACCCAACCATAAGGTGTATAAACTATTAATTCCTAAATTGATCTTATTCTTGTTACTTTACTCTTTTATATTTTTTTTATATACGTTTTTATGTATTTTTATATACTGCAAATGTAAGAGATACTTTGGACGTGTCTACAACATTTTTTCTCATGTCCATGTAAATAATGATATATTTCTTATGATAGAACTTAAGTCTTGTAAGCTTCTATAAAATATATATAATAATGTATTTCTTATAACTTATATATATATATATATATATATATATATATATATATATATATATATATTCAACATTAATGTTTATAATTAGGTTATATGGGTTAGTAAATAAATGTTGTAAGTTATTCACACGGACTTAAAAAGAAAGTTAGAGAAGTTTGGAAACGAAAATTCTGATGTTAAATCAGTTCCATCAAGAAAATGACAACGATCACTTAACACCTTAAGACTAAATTAATTTATACATATTAAATTTAAAATTTATTACAAAGTTAAATTGATTTTTCATAAAGCTAAAAGCTATATGAATTAATAATTTTTAAAGTCGTCGATTAAACTACCTTTTAATAAGACTGAAAGCTAATATGATGAGCTAGACAAAATAAATTACTCACGCGTTTATACAACACGCATAAATTATTCTCCATAAAATCATATAGTTGGAACAATAATTTATTATTCTACCTTCAACATAAACAAATTAATTAAGTTTTAATATTTTATAATAATTTTTTTATTGTGAATTAAAATGATACATATGATAAAAATATATAGATTGTTATGATAAAAAAAATTCAATAACGAAAAAGAAATCTAAAAATATTTGAGGGATAACTAATACAGCCCACATACAAAAATGAGTGAATCGATGGTCTTGAGTTGAATAGATCCAAAAACATGCTGGTAAAAAAATTACATAAAAGTGAATTTAAACAGTTTCACATTAGTTCAAAAAAAAATTATTTTTATACATTTTTTAGATGTTAATTTTTCCTTTAAAATAAAAATTAATGTATTTTTCATGCTCTTTAGATGAAACTTGTTATTTTGAAATAATATTACCAAGCATTTTTAAAATTTAAACTTATATATCATGAAATATTTTATATTTAACACATATTTTGAAAGTTAAAACTTATATTATTTTTGTTGTTGTTGTTATTATTATTAAATTATGATAATATATTCTCTAATATGATTTTATATATAATTGAATTATCGATATTGGTTCTCAAATATTTTATATATCATTAATTTAATTATGATATCTTGATTGGTTTAATAAGTGTTTTATCATCAGAAATTAAACATTCTGATATATATCTTTTAATAGCTACCCCAATTTTCGCGTTCTCTTATCATTTAGTTGAAACAATTTTTCTATTTGTTTATGTAAGACAAGTTGAAACAAGTATAATATTATCTATAATATTAAATCATTGCATGATGAAAAAAATATTGGTTGTTATGATAAAAAAAAATTAAAACTAACAAAATTCAGATATAATTTAAAAGTGGCAATATAATATTAAAGATAAAATATAATATCTTTTCATAAACTTAAACTAAAATTTTATTATTCACTTGGTATTTAAATTTGAAAAAAATAATTTATTAACTAATAAAAAAATAGATGATTTATTGAGAACTTAAAACTGATTGAAGTTAAATATGAATAATATTTGTTTTGGAGATTATATGTAAAATCTATAAACATTTCAATAACCAAAATTTAAGAAAAAAGTATTAAAGAATAAAAGTAAAATACCTCAATCTGTTAAAAACTAAAAACACATGTTAACTAATTAATTATTAATCTAATGGGTTAATACATAGTTAAATAGTCTATGGTATTTTTGAGCTAATCACATTGACATTATCATGTTGAATCTCACAAGAAACAAATTAAATGATAAGAGTGAACATTTTCTAATCACCTTATCAAACAATATCTAAGGTTTTCCAATCTCAAACTAAATCGATGTTTCAGCTTGCCACATGTTATGCCATGGAAATGGAAGAAAAATAAAACTCTAAATATAGAGATGAGAAAACGAGTGATATATAAGACTTTGAAACCACATTCTTGAACCCTCATAGAGAAGTGAGAACACAAGAATTTGTGTTAGGTTTGCACAAGATAAATCACAAACAATGGTTAAAGAAGAGAGTTCCTATTAAGAGCTCTTCAATTCAGCATCTTTATTGGTTGGCCTCAAATTCCTCCAGAGATACCTCCCACTAGCCATGTCAATGAAAACCCAAAATCCATTCTCAATCATCTGAAAAATAAATCAACATTCTGGTCAACAATAAATCACCACTAAACCCCCAGAACAAAATCTCTGAATTTGTTACAATAAAAACCTAAAAAATATCACAAACATCAACTATATAAATTGTGTTTTAAAATAATTAACTTATTCACAAGAAAAAGGAATTTCAAAATTTGGGAGTTTATTCCACCTCCCCATCTATCAATCTCTAAATCTGTTCCACCATAATCCTCAAACCAGAATCTTGTAATAATTAAAAATAGTACAAAATTATAATATGTAAGAAAAATGCAAACTTCCTCCCACAAACTCAAACCCAAATTCGCAGAAATCCATTAAAATGAAAAATTACACAAATTCAATATCAATTAGAAATATTGAATTAAACAAGTTAATTTACATCTCCCTAAACTTCTCAAAAACCAGAATTTCTAAGCCTATCTTTTTATATTTAAAAAAAAAAAAGGTCAAAACTCTAATAAATCCTTAAAAATCATAAATATGAACCAAAGAAATGTTGCAGTTAAAGCAGAAATTAACTCAACTGCTCTCAAACACTCTCAAACATTGATTTCTAACTTTAATCTCTACAAAAATTATACAGCAACCTTAAATTGTTCATCCTATCTAACTAATTTATCCACCACAAAAATTCCAAAACTTGAATTGGCTTGTCCTATTTTTCTAACGAGGATCATCGTAGAAACAAACATGATTTTGAGGGTACCTTTTTGAAATCAAAATCTTCCTTCTTGGAGGATTTATCATCTTCAGAAGAATCCTCAGAAAACACCTCAATCTTCGGGTCAGAACGCACTGTTTTCCACGCAAAATAACCAGCCAGCACGGCGGAGAAGAACACCAAGATAAACCTTAAAGGGCACATCTCTCACGACCGGTTTCAAGCAAAAAAAAGTTCCAATTTCAAGGTATGCTTTTTCTGCAATGGAAAATGAAAGAGGGAAAATCGTTGACACCCCAAGAAGGATAAGGGTACGACAATGTTGGGTTTGTGTTTTTTTTAAAAAGAAAATGGGAAATAGTAAAAGGGTGTCAGAGAAAAACCAGAACGCGTTGAGTTGTTCCCTTGTTTTTGTTTGAAAAAAAGGAAATGCTCAACAACCACTTTGTGACTTTGGGATAGTTTGCTTCAGAATGTTTAAAATGTCAAAAGGTAGCTTCTCCAACTGCTGCTTATTGAGTTTTATATTGGCCAGATTTTACTCATGATAAATAAAATTCGACAATAGAATAATAATGTATAAATATTTTATTTGAAATCTATCTATTATTATCATCGCTATATACACGGGATGTTACTTAATATTTTTAATGATAATTATCTTTTAAATATCTATAATTATTTTTAATGATTGGCTCGAAATTATGGATAGAAAAATACATAATTAAAAAGAAAAATCTATAAAATCTAGTCATTAAACTTGATAGATAATTAAAGATAGGTTACTAAAAAGCTAGTCCACATAAAAATTAATGTATATAAACTGCTCTAAATTAGTTAGAAATTTCAAATTTAACTAAATATTCAGTATATATATATATATATATATATATATATATATATATATATATATAAGATATTTTATATATGT